>Ga0206131_10000674_pt1 | contig 46142 bp, 47 predicted proteins | sample Helgoland_Spring_FD_148636 | JGI IMG/M metagenome (GOLD analysis project Ga0206131, IMG submission 148636) | Pelagic subsurface seawater microbial communities from Kabeltonne, Helgoland, North Sea - Helgoland_Spring_Bloom_20160517_1 | ecosystem: Environmental > Aquatic > Marine > Epipelagic ... | reverse complement strand
CTTGAAGCTGACCGGCAGTTCCTCACCCTTGGCGAGCATGTCCGCGATCCGCTTGTGCGCGGCGTCGCGCCCGGTCAGCATCTTGCCGTTGAGCAGCAACCGGTCGCCCTGCTGCCACCCCTGCACCACGTCGGGCGTCAGCGTGTCGAGGTCGACGCGCTTGGCCGCCGCATCGGGCTTCCAGTCGACCTTGGGCCATTCATCGAGCTTGGGCGCTTCGAGGAAGCTCGGCCCCGATCCGTCGAGCGTGAAATGCGCGTGGCGCGTCGCGGCGCAATTGGGGATCATCGCGACGGGCTTGCCCGCCGCATGGCACGGCGCATCCTTGATCTTGACGTCGAGGATCGTCGACAGCCCGCCCAAGCCCTGCGCGCCGATCCCCAGCGCGTTGACCTTGTCGAAAATCTCGATCCGCAGCTTCTCGATATCGGTGCGGGGCCCGCGCGCCTTCAGCGGCCCCATGTCGATCGGGTCCATCAACGCTTCCTTGGCGAGCAGCACGCAATGTTCCGCGGTCCCGCCGATCCCGATCCCCAGCATCCCCGGCGGACACCAGCCCGCGCCCATTTGCGGGAGCATCTCGACGACCCAGTCGACGATGCTGTCGCTGGGGTTCATCATCTTGAACTTCGATTTGTTCTCCGACCCGCCACCCTTCGCCGCGACGTCGATCGAGACGGTGTTGCCCGGCACCATATCGACATGGAGGACGCAGGGCGTGTTGTCCTTCGTGTTGCGCCGCGTAAAGGCGGGGTCGGCCAGCACCGACGCGCGCAGCTTGTTCTCTGGGTTCAGATACGCGCGCCGCACGCCCTCATCGACGACCTCCTGCATCGAGCGCGAGGTGTCATCGAGGCGGCAGTCCATCCCCCATTTGACGAAGACGTTGACGATCCCCGTATCCTGGCAGATCGGGCGATGCCCCTCCGCACACATCCGCGAATTGGTCAGGATCTGCGCGATCGCATCCTTCGCCGCAGGCGACTGCTCCGCCTCATACGCCGCCCCGAGCGCACGGATATAATCCATCGGATGATAGAAACTGATGAACTGCAGCGCGTCGGCGACGCTCTCGATCAGATCGGCGGCGCGAATGGTCGTGGTCATGGCGCGGGGTTTATCGCGGGAGGGGGTGGGGTGCAATGGACGGGTAGGTTGCCGTTCGAGTCTCTAACACGGACTCACATCGTCCAACCCTTGCCCGAGGTAGTACATAGGCCTAATAAACCGCTACGACGCCCTTTCAAAAACCTCCAAAATCCGACATTTTTTGGTGCCAACCGCAAAATCCTCTTCGGGGCACCGTGCACCGGATGAGGTCAACCAAACGAGCACCCCCTACCCCTCATCACCCATCCGCAACGCCGCAATAAACGCCTCCTGCGGGATGCTCACGCTGCCGTACTCCCGCATCTTGAGCTTCCCCTTCTTCTGCTTCTCGAGCAGCTTCTTCTTCCGGCTGGCGTCGCCGCCATAGCATTTCGCGGTCACGTCCTTGCGCATCGCGCTGATCGTTTCGCGCGCGATCACCTTGCCGCCGATCGCGGCCTGGATCGGGATCTTGAACAGGTGGCGCGGGATCAGTTCCTTCAGCCGCTCGCACATCCCCCGCCCGCGCGTTTCGGCGGTGCCGCGGTGGACGATCATCGACAGCGCATCGACCGCCTCGTCGTTGACCAGGATGCTCATCTTGACCAGGTCGCCCTCGCGATAGCCGATCTGGTGATAGTCGAAGCTCGCATAGCCCTTCGACAGCGATTTCAGCCGGTCGTAGAAATCGAACACCACCTCGTTGAGCGGCAGTTCGTACGTCGCCTGCGCGCGCCCGCCGACATAGGTCAGGTTCTTCTGGATCCCGCGCCGGTCCTGGCACAGCTTCAGGATGCTGCCGAGATATTCGTCGGGGACATAGATCGTCGCCTCGATCCATGGTTCCGAAATCATCGCGATCTTGTTGGGATCGGGCATGTCGGCGGGGTTGTGGAGCTCGATCTGCCCCTCGCCATGCGTCAGCTCGATCTCATAGACGACCGACGGCGCGGTCGTGATCAGGTCGAGGTCGTACTCGCGCGTCAGCCGCTCCTGGATGATCTCGAGGTGGAGCAGCCCCAGGAACCCGCAGCGGAAGCCAAAGCCCAGCGCGGCGCTCGTCTCCATCTCGAAGCTGAACGATGCATCGTTGAGCCTGAGCCGCGAGATACTCTCGCGCAGTTTCTCGAAGTCATTGGCATCGACCGGGAACAGCCCGCAGAAGACGACCGGCTGGACTTCCTTGAACCCCTCCAGCGCCTGCTCCGCCGGGCGTTTCGCATCGGTCAGCGTGTCGCCGACGCGCGCCTGCGCCACGTCCTTGATCTGCGCGGTGATAAAGCCGATCTCGCCGGGGCCGAGGTCGGCGAGCTGTTCGATCTTGGGGCGGAAACAGCCGACGCGGTCGACCAGATGCGTCGTGCCCGCATTCATGAACTTGATCTGCTGGCCCTTCTTCATCACCCCGTCGATCACGCGGACCAGGATGACGACGCCCAGATACGGGTCGTACCAGCTGTCGACCAGCATCGCCTTCAGCGGCGCATCCGCATCGCCCTTGGGCGGCGGGATCTTGGTGACGATCGCCTCGAGTATCTCCGCGATCCCGATCCCCGATTTCGCCGATGCCAGCACCGCCTCGGACGCGTCGATCCCGATCACGTCCTCGATTTCCTTGCGCACCTGTTCGGGTTCGGCGGCGGGCAGGTCGATCTTGTTGATGACCGGCACGATCTCGTGGTTGTGCTCGATCGACTGATAGACGTTCGCGAGCGTCTGCGCCTCGACCCCCTGCGCCGCATCGACGACCAGCAGCGCGCCCTCGCACGCCGCCAGGCTCCGGCTGACTTCGTACGCGAAGTCGACATGCCCCGGCGTGTCCATCAGGTTCAGCTCATATTCGATCCCGTCCTGCGCGGTATAGGCCAGCCGCACCGTCTGCGCCTTGATCGTGATCCCGCGTTCCTTCTCGATGTCCATATTGTCGAGCACCTGCTCGGACATCTCCCGCGCGGTCAGCCCGCCGGTCAGCTGGATCAGCCGGTCGGCCAGCGTCGATTTGCCATGATCGATGTGCGCGATGATCGAAAAATTGCGGATGCGGGAAAGCGGGGTAGCCACGGTGTGTTGTTCAACCTGTCGAAGGGGATGCGCGCCGTTAGCACCGACGCGGAATTATGCCAAAGGGCTTGGTTCACCGGGTTTCGGCAAACGACCCTTAAAGGCGGACGCGAAGGCGCCAACCTGTTCGTCCAGCCACGGCGCGCCCTGAACGACCTGCGCGGCGGAAAAGTCGATCAGGCTTTCGGCACCCGCCAAGCTTACCTGTCCACTATCGACCGCGATGCTAATCCAATCCATCAGCAGACGATTGGTCAACAACAGTAAAGCCTGCTCATCCTTATCCATCGTCATCCACCCAAGCTAAGCGACAAAAATCTCACGACGGGCGCCGGGGCCCTGCGCCAAGGCCGCCAATCCGATTGAGGGAGCCGATCCATCCATGGAATGCCGCAGGATATGATTGATGCGCGTCTGCCATCCTGCCCCATCGGCACGAAATCGTTTCAATATGTCCTGATCAATCCGCAGGGAGATTTGCTCTTTGTCGGAACCGCGTGGCCTGCCTCCCCTGTTCTTTATCAGAACGTCGACAACAGTTGACGGATGAACTTTGCTGGCAGGTTTAGCAGCAGCGAAATCCGCCGCCGTCCATTCGGGGTTTTCGTCGCGTGGTTCAGTCGTCTTTTTTACGTCGCGCATATTGTCGGCCTTCCTTGGCATGCGAACGGCGGAAACTGATCAGCCGGAGCCCATCGGTCGTAATGGTGTAAACGACCACGCATAGTTCACCGCCCACCGAACCGAATGCGCGATATCTTTTCTCGCCATAATCCTGTCGATCATCGACACGGACAATCGGCTCGTCGTCGAAGCCGTCGAAATCGCCAAATGACAGCCCGTGTTTGGCCATGTTCGCCGCGTCCTTCGCTGGATCGAACACGATCTTCATTACGGTTTATGTATGTACAAAAACTCGGCTCGTCAATCCATATCGGGGTTACCCCGCCGCCCGCACCACATTATCCCACCGCGCTTCACCCACCCCGCTCACCAGCCGCCACGCGACCCCCCGCCGTTCCAGCTCCGCCTTCGACAGGTCGAAGAACCGCTGCCGCTCCGCCTTGCGCCCGAACATCCGCGTCCCGTCCTCGACCCAGGGCAGGTCGATGTCGAACAACAGATACAGGTCCGCAGCGCCGTCCCACGCATCGAACCACGGGTCGCGCCATCCGAACAGCATGTCGGCCCATACCGCGGTCATCAGCGGGTCGGTGTCGAGGATCACCGGATAGCGACCCTGGGCCAGCGCCTCGCGGGTCAGCATGTCGTGGCCCTTGGCGATGCTGACGAGGTCCGCCATCGCGAAATCGGTGCCGTGCATTTCGGCATAATCACGGCCGTATTCGCCGATCAACGGCGTCCCGAACCGCGCCGCCAGCCGCGGCCCGATTGTCGATTTGCCCGTGCTTTCGGGGCCATGCAAACAGATCGAGTGCCTCGTCATGCCGCCACCTCGACCGGTCGCGCCTGCCGCGCCAGCGCGCGCCGCCAATCGACCAGCCCCGCGACCGATATCGCCAGCACCACCAGATACAGCGCGGTCGTGAACCACAGCCCCTTGACCGCATAGAGCGGCACCGACGCGACGTTGACCGTGATCCACAGCCACCAGCTTTCGATCCGCCGCCGCGCCTGCAGCCATTGCGCCGCGATGCTCGCCGCGGCGATGGCGGCATCCCACCACGGGTAGGAGGCGTCGGTGAACGCGTGCATCCCCGCCCCCCACGCGCTCGCCGCCACCACGATCCCGATGGCCCAGAACAGGCGGTCGCGCCCGCGCAGCACACCGACGACGACCTCCCCCGCCTGCCCCTTCACCCGCGCCCAATCGACCCAGCCGACGATGTTGACGGCCAGGAAAAACCCCTGGAGCAGCATGTCCGAATAGAGCCGCGCATCGAAGAACACGACCGCGTAGATGGCCACCGCCAGGATCGCGAATGGATAGTTCCAGATGCTCCGCCGCGCGACCAGCGCGACGTTGACGACCACCAGCAGGGCGGCGAGGGCTTCGATCAGGGTCACCGCGCCCGGTTAGCAGCGCGCGCGTCCACGTAAAGCGCCACCACGCGATCGGGCGCCATGGGACTGTCCTACACCCGGTCGCTGTGTCAGGATCGGCGCATGGCCTGTCGACCGTTCCACCATCGTCCGCATTCTTGCGCCTGGACGCGGATCGCCGACTGCGAGAAATACCCGATTCCGTGTAAACATCGTCAACTTCGCGCGCTCAGCGCCTCGTGGGAGCAGTCATGCGTCACATCGCGATCATCGGGTCCGGCCCCGCGGGCTATTACACCGCAGAGGGGTGCCAGAAGCAGTTCGGCGAGGCCAGCGACGGCGGGGGCGATAGCGGCGGCAGCGGCGGCGGCGGGGTTCGCGTCGACATCATCGATCGCCTGCCCGTCCCCTATGGCCTGATCCGCACCGGCGTCGCCCCCGATCATCAGTCGATCAAGGGCGTCAGCCGCCGGTACGAAGCGACCGCGCTGTCCGACAACGTCCGCTTCTGCGGCAACGTCACCGTCGGCACCGACGTCACGATTCCCGAATTGCTCGACCTGTACGATGCGGTGGTGCTCGCGACCGGCGCGCCCGCCGACCGCGCGCTCGCGGTGCCCGGCGCCGACCTGCCCGGGGTCGTCGGATCGGCGGCGTTCGTCGGCTGGTACAACGGCCACCCCGATTTCGCCGGGCTCGCGCCCCCGCTCGACGGCCCCGGCGCGGTCGTCGTCGGCGCGGGCAACGTCGCGCTCGACGTCGCGCGTATCCTTGCCAAGACCGGCGACGAATTTACGGGATCGGACATCGTGTCGCACGCGCTCGATCATCTCGGCGGCCACGGGATCGACCGCGTCACGATCCTCGCCCGCCGCGGCCCGCACGATATCGCGATGACGCCGAAGGAACTGGGCGAACTCGGCCATCTGTCCCGCGCGGTCCCGCGGGTCGATCCGGCGGACCTGCCCCCGCCCGATACCGATGCCGCGCTCGATCCGGGCCAGCGCAAATCGGTCGCGCATCTGCGCAGCTTCGCCGAACCCCGCGCGCCCGCCCCGATCACGGTCGATTTCGATTTCTTCGCGATGCCCGTTGGAATCGAGGGCGACGGGCGGGTCGAGCGCGTGATCGTCGAACGGACGCGGGTCGACGCGACGGGCCGCGCGGTCGGGACGGGGGAGACCTATGCCGTCCCCGCCTCGATTGTCGTCAGCTGCATCGGCTATCGCACGCCCCCGATCGCGGGCGTTCCCTATGACGAGGCGCTCGGCCGGTTCGCCAACGACGATGGCCGGATCGCGCCGGGGCTCTACGCGGTCGGCTGGGCGCGGCGCGGCCCGACGGGGACGATCGGCACCAACCGCCCCGACGGTTTCCTGATCGCCGACCATATCGCCGCCGATGTGGGCGCGGGCAGCGGCAAACCGGGCCGCCCCGCGCTCGACGCCTTGCTGGCCGCGCGGGGGGTCGATGTCGTCACCTTCCGCGACTGGCAGGGGATCGACCGCGCCGAAATCGCCAACGCCCGCGATGGCGCCCCGCGCGAGAAATTCACCGCCATCCCCGCGATGCTGGCCGCGCGCGACGACCGCTGATGCTTGGGCTTGCACCCGTCCGGCCCGCTGGCTATAGGCGCCGCTTCCAAGCCACCGGCGCACGCGCCGGACTCCGTCGGGGAGTAGCTCAGCCTGGTAGAGCACTGCCTTCGGGAGGCAGGGGCCGGAGGTTCGAATCCTCTCTTCCCGACCACTTACCTTTAATCTTAAATTATCAATGACTTAGCTGGTCGCCACCGGCGTCAAATATACAGAAAAATATACAGCGGTGAGTGCGAGGTCGGTCTTCATTCCCTCGCCCTTATCATGGTTCTTTGCAGTGGCGCCTGTTGGGTCCCAACGCGACCTAAAACTACCCGATGGCGAACCCTCGCCTCCACGTTTCCATCCTGTCTTCCCGACCATCATCGACGACGCCATTGCCGATTGCGGTAAGCCACCCGCTCACCTAGACAAATCCCGCAGTGATCGACGAGAAGGCAGCCGTGAACGACATGACGTACGATGACGGCGACCAGATGCCGGTGTTGACCGCCGACGCGGAACGGATCGCCGCCGAACTGGTCGGACAGGATGTCGGCACCGATCCCTTCGTCGCCGCCGTCCGCGCGACGCGGATGCCGATGGTCATCACCAACCCGCGGTTGCCCGACAATCCGGTCGTCTTCACCAACAACGCCTTCTGCCGCCTCAGCGGTTACACCCGTGAGGAAATCCTCGGGCGCAATTGCCGCTTCCTCCAGGGGCCGGGCACCGATCCCGCCACGGTCGCGCGAATCCGCGGTGCCGTCCAGCGCGTCGAGCCGATCGAAATCGACATCCAGAATTTCCGCAAGGATGGCGAACCCTTCTGGAACCGGCTCCTCCTCGCACCGGTCTTCGATACCGAGGGGCGGCTTGCCTATTTCTTCGCGAGCCAGGTCGATGTCACGATCGAACGCGATCGGCTGCGCGGGCTGGAAACCAGCAACGCCTCGTTGATGGCCGAACTGACCGACCGGTTGCGGATGCAGGAGGAACATGAACGCGAACTCGCCTTCACGCTGAAGGCCGCGCGGTTCGGCACCTGGAGCTTCGACGTCGCGACCCAGCGGCTGACCGCGTCGGAAACCTGCAAGGAAATCTTCGGTCGACCGGCCGATCAACCCTTCACCTACGAAGACCGGCTCGCCGCGATCCATCCCGATGATCGCGCCAGCAGCAGTGCGGAACTGCAACGCTGCATCGACGAGGGCACCGATTACAACATCACCTACCGCATCCGGCGGCCCGACGGCGAATGGCGCTGGATCGCCTCGCGCGGGCAACCGTTTCTGGATGCGGAGGGCAAGGCGCTGCGCATCGCGGGCGTGTCGGTCGACAACACCGATGAACGCCGCGGCGACATCATGCGATCGGCGCTGGTCGAACTGGGCGATGCGCTGCGCGATTCGGATCGGCCCGAGGACATATCGCTCACCGTCGCGCAGATCATCGGCCGGGCGCTGGATGTCAGCCGGGTCGGCTATGGCGATGTCGACGTCGCGACCGAAACGATCCGCATCCTGCGCGACTGGACGGCGCCGGGCATCGCATCGCTGGCGGGCGAACTCAGGTTCCGTGACTTCGGCTCGTTCATCGACGATCTGAAAAAGGGGCAGGATGTTTGCTTCGCCGATGCCCGGCTCGATCCGCGAACCAGGGACCATGCCGCCGCGCTGGAGGCGAACAGCGCGCGGGCGATCTTCAATGTCCCGATCGTCGAAAACGACCGGCTGATCGCGCTCTTGTTCATCAACCACGCGGTGCCGCGCGAATGGCGCGATGACGAGGTGGTCTTCATCCGCGACGTCGCCGAACGGACCCGCAACGCGATCGCGCGGCGCCGGGCCGAACGCGATCTTGCCGCGCTCGCCGCCTCGCTCGAACAGCAGGTGCTCGCGCGAACCGGCGAATTGAAGGACGCCGAGGATGCGCTGCGCCAGTCGCAGAAGATGGAGGCGGTCGGACAGCTGACCGGCGGGGTCGCGCATGATTTCAACAATCTGCTGACCGTGATCCGGTCGGCGACCGATCTGCTCAAACGCCCCGGGCTCAGCGACGAACGGCGTGAACGCTATATCGACGCGATTTCGGAAACCGCCGATCGCGCCGCCAAGCTGACCGGGCAACTGCTCGCCTTCGCCCGGCGCCAGGCGCTGAAGCCGGAGGTGCTCGACGTCGGGCACAGCCTGCACGTGATCGCCGACATGCTCGGCACGCTGACCGGATCGCGGATCGTGATCGACATCGACGTGCCCGAAACGCCCTGTTTCACCAACGTCGATCCCAGCCAGCTCGACACCGCGCTCGTCAACATGGCGGTCAACGCGCGCGATGCGATGGATGGCGCGGGCCGGATCGAGATCGCGGTGCGCACCGCCGCCTGCATCCCGGCGGTACGATCGCACCCCGCGGTCGAGGGGCGGTTCGTCGCGATTTCGATGACCGATACCGGGTCGGGGATCGAAACCGATCAGCTGGAACGGATTTTCGAACCGTTCTTCACGACCAAGAGCGTCGGCGAAGGCACCGGGCTCGGCCTCAGCCAGGTGTTCGGCTTCGCCAAGCAATCCGAAGGCGACATCACGGTCGAAAGCCAGGTCGGCACCGGCACGACCTTTACCCTGTACCTGCCGGAGGCGGACCCCGGCGCCGCGACCACGGCGGATGGCGAGGTCGAGGATCTGGCCGATGGTCATGGCACCTGCGTGCTCGTCGTCGAGGACAATCGGGAGGTCGGGACGTTCACGACCCAGTCGCTCGCCGAACTCGGCTATCGCACGGTCTGGGCCGCCGACGCGCAGGAGGCGCTCGCAGAGCTCGCCAAGGATGCGACCCGGTTCGACATCGTGTTTTCGGATGTCGTCATGCCCGGGATGAACGGGATCGAACTCGGCAAGACGCTACGCGATACCTATCCCGACCTGCCGATCGTCCTGACTTCGGGCTACAGCAGCGTGCTCGCCGAAAACGGGACGCATGGGTTCGAATTGCTCCACAAACCCTATTCGGTCGAACAATTGTCGCGGGTGCTGCGCAAGACGGTGGGCTGACCGGCGCATCAGAACCAAATCCGCATCCCCGCGACCAGGCTGGTTATGGCCGGATCGGCCCCATCGGCGCGGGCATAGCGGGCGCTGCGTCCCGCCTTCGCATCATGGGAGATGCCGACATAGGGCGCGATCTGGCGGGTGATCTCGTACCGCAGCCGCAGCCCCAGTTCGGCATCGACCAGCCCCGCCCCCTGGCGCAGCGCGGGCACGTCCTGCGCCGACAGGTTGAGCTCGACCCGGGGCTGGAGGATCAATCGCTGGGTCAGCCGCTGGTCGTAATAGCCCTCGATCCGCGCCGTCACCTCGCCCCGGTCGGACAGGAAGGCGGCGCCGCCGACCTCGAACATATAGGGGGCCAGGCCCTCGACCCCGATCGTCGCATAGGTCCGTCGCGGCGCGGTGCCGACATCCTGACGGATGCCCGCCTGGAGATTGAAATACGGCCCGACCGCGCGGCTGGCCAGTGCCTGTACCTCCGCCCGGTCGATCCCGCCGCGAAACCCGCCCGACCCTTCGCTCTTGACGACCAGCCGGTCGATATCGCCCCCGAACCATGCCTCCCCATCCCAGCGATAGCCATCGTCGCCGCGCCGAAACTGCGCCTCGGCCAGATTGACCATGACGCTCGCGAACCGCTGCCCCCCTTGCTCGCGCATCATCGCCGCGCGGGCATCGGCCATCGCCGCGGGGGAATAGAAGCGATCGGCGTAATGATCCATCGGCACCGCGGGCGCCGCGGCATCACCCGCAGGCAGCGCCGTCCCGGTCATCGCCATGTCGACCATCGCGGCGTCCGGTGCCCGGTCTGGCATGGTCATTCCCGGCATGGTCATCCCCGGCATGGCCATCCCCGGCATCGACCCATGATCCATCGCCTGATGCGCGTCAGGGGCCGACGGCATCGACATCGGCGCCGCCCTTGGCTTGGCGACCGCGCGCGGCTCCGCCTTGCCCTGTGCCCGGCGCTTAACGGCGGCCTTGCTCGCACGCTTGCCGCCCGCCTTCTTCACCGCTGGAGCGGCGGGTGGTCGAACCGCAGCCTTCGGCGCGGCGGGCATCGTCATGCCCGGCATCATCTTCATCCCGTGCATCGCATGATCCTGCGCCGATGCGGGCAGCGCTGCGGCAACACCGATCGTCGCGCCCAGCGCCAGGAACCGGCTCATGCGGCATCCTCCGCTCGGCGCACGCTGACGGTGCGCATCATCCCGGCGGCCATGTGATAGAGCAGGTGGCAGTGGAACGCCCAGTCGCCGACCGCATCGGCGGTCAGGTCCCACGTCACCGTCCCCCCCGGCTGGACGATCACCGTATGCTTGCGCGGCGCGTGGTCGCCGTGCCCCGTCACCAGCTCGACATAATGCCCGTGAAGATGGATCGGATGCGCCATCATCGTGTCGTTGACCAGCGTGACGCGCACCCGCTCGCCTTCGGTGAAGGCGAACGGTTCCATCGTGTCGGACATCTTGACCCCGTCGAACGACCACATGAAGCGTTCCATGTTGCCCGTCAGGTGGATCGACAGGCGGCGCGACGGCGCGCGCACATCGGGGTTTCGCGCCAGTGCCATCAGGTCGCGATAGGTCAGGACGCGGTGACCGACATCGTCGAGCCCCTGCCCCGGATAATCGGTCCGATCGATGGGCATCGGCGCGATCGTCGCGACGCCGGCGGATTTGCGCACCCCCGGCGCGTTCGCGAAGTCGCGCATCCCCATGCTGCCATGGTCCATAGCGCCCATCGTACCCGTACCGTCGGCGGGCATCGCACCATGGTCCATGCCCGTCATCGATCCGCGCATCGCATAATAGGCCATCGCGGGCATGGCGGCCGGCGCGGCGGCACCGCCGGTCGCCAGCGTGGCGGATGCATTACGTTCCGCGGTCGGATCGATCCCGCCGGTGTTCGCTCCCCCCATGCCGCCCATGCCGGGCATCGCCATGCCCATGTCCGTCATCGTCGCCAGCGGCCTGTTGCGCAGCGCTGGCACCGCGGCGACCATGCCAGCCCGTGGGGCCAAGGTCGCGCGCGCCATGCCCGATCGGTCGACGCTCTCGCCGACCAGCGTAAAGGCGCGCCCGTCGGTCGGCGTGACGATCGCGTCATAGGTTTCGGCGACCCCGATCTGGAATTCGTCCACGGTCACCGGCTTGACGTTCAGGCCGTCCGCCTGGACGATCGTCAGCGGCAATCCGGGGATGCGGACGTTGAACGTCGTCATTGAGGAGGCGTTGATGATCCGCAGCCGCACGCGTTCGCCCGGCCTGAACAGCCCGGTCCAATTGTCGCGCGGGCCATGGCCGTTGACCAGATAGGTATAGGTCGTCCCCGTCCCGTCCGCGATATCGGCGGGGTCCATCCGCATCCGCCCCCAGTCGACGCGCTCGCCCACCGGCTGGTCCCGGCCGGCGACCAGTCCCGCCAGCGTCTGCTGCTGCCGGTTATAATAGCCCGACATCAGCTTCATGTGGCGAAAGATGATGTCGGGATGTTCCTGGCTGTGATCGGACAGCATGATCACATGCTCCCGGTCGAAGCCGACGGGGTCCGCGTCAGCCGGATCGATCACGATCGGGCCATAATGGCCCAGCTGTTCCTGAAAACCCGAATGGCTGTGATACCAATAGGTACCCGCCTGCCGGATCGGGAAGTCATAATCGAACGTCGCGCGCGGCTTGATCCCCGGAAAGGAAATACCCGGCACCCCGTCATATTGCATCGGCACCAGCAGCCCGTGCCAATGGATCGAGCTGTCCTCGTCCAAATCGTTCGTAACGCGCAGCCGTACCGTCTGCCCCTCGCGCAGCCGGATCAGCGGCCCCGGCACGACGCCGTTGATCCCGATCGCATCGGATCGACGCCCATCGATCATCATCGACTGGCGCGCGATCCGCAGCGCGATGACGTCACCGGATATCGTCGGCAACGGCGCGACGATGCCCGGCGACACGCTCTGCGCCCAGGCGGGCAGCCACGCGGCGAGACCCGCTCCCGCCGCGGCCAGCCCCGTGCCGCGCAGCAACTGGCGGCGCCCGATCATGCCATGGGTCATCACATCTGCTCTTTCAGACCGCCGCGGATCAGCAGCCAATTGACGGGATAGGCGGTGCAGAACCCGGCGATCATCGCCGCCTGCATCGCGAACCAGAATTCGGGCGTATCGACCTCCGCGGTGCCGCCAAAGGCGGGACGGAAGATCAGAAACTGGATGATCGCCATCAGGCCGTACATGCCGACCTGCCACGAACTGATCGAGGCGATATCGGCCTTCAGCGCCTGGACGATCCCCTGTTTCACCGACAGGTCGCGCATCGGCTTGATCGTGAAATATTGAAACGCCACGCCGATGCCGAAGGCGAGCAGGAAATCCGGTATCCAGATCGCGAAGATCTTGTCCGCGAACAACGATCCATAGCCGAACCACACAGCGATCGCAGGCACCGCGAACGCCGCCCATTCGGCGATGATATCGCCCAGCGTACAGCCCGCGCCGCAATGGCTCGCGCCCTTGAACACCATCGCGGCGAACGGCGGGTCGGGCTGTGCATCGACATCGCCCGACGCCGGGCCTCGCCCCCACGCGACATACGCCGCCAGCCACAGCACGCTGCCGAACAGCGCGGTCAGCGGCCACACGATGTTCATGATCCACATCTTCTGCGGGCGCCGCAGCTCGTCGATCGCGATGACGAGCGCGCAGATCCCCGCGACGACGAGCGACGCGATCGAGAGGTCGTGGAGCCAGGCGGGGAAATGCGCCATCCCGGGCTACCTGACGAGCATCCAGATCGCCATCGCGACCATCATCACATTTTCGGTCAGCGACACGAACCCCAAGGGCACGTTCGAACTGCCCCCGACGCACGCGCATTTGAGCTCGCGCTTCTGGATATAGACCGCATAGAAGACCGACACCGCGCCGATCCCGCCGATGATGAGGGCGACGGGCACCGATAGCCACATCGCGGCGCCCGACAGCATCAATACGCCCGCCAGCGCCTCGCCGAACGGATAGAGATAGGCATAGGGCAGCCAGCGTTTCGCCAGCAGGTCATACCCCAGGAACATCGTCGCGAACCCGTCGACATCGCGCAATTTCTGGATCGCCAGCACGCACATCGACAGCGCGATGAACCATTCGCCGCTGCGCACCGTCAGCAACTGCCCCAGCGTCGCCCAGCTGCCCGCCAGCGCCATCAACGCGGTCATCGCAAAGATCGCGATGACGGGCCGATAGGTGACCGCGTCGGGATCCTTGACGGGCTTGCCCAGATACGCGCGCAAATCGGTGTAGCCTCCGACCCGCTCGCCATCGATGAACGTCTGGGGCGTGGTCTTCACATCCCATGTCGCCTTGAACGCGTCGGTTTCCGCGCGCGTCGTCAGCCAGTGATCCTCGACGCGATAGCCGTCATGTTCGAGCAGCCATTTGGTCTTGAGGCCCCAGGGACAGACATGTTTGTCCATCACCATCCGGTACACGGTCGCGGTCTTGCGGTCGGTCGCGGTCATCGCCTCACCCGTTCGAACAGATCGACGAGCTCGCCGAACTTCTCCCGCTGGGCCGCGGGATCGCCCGACGCGATCGCATCGGCGACGCAGCAGGCGGCGTGACGCTTCAGAATGCCGCTTTCGACCTTGGCCAACGCGGCCTTCACCGCCTGCACCTGGTGGAGGATGTCGATACAATATCGATCCTCCTCGACCATCGCGGCGATGCCGCGCACCTGCCCTTCGATCCGGCGCAGTCGGGTGACCGTGTCGGACCGCGGCGGGCGCGCCGTCTCTTGCTGTTCCTGTATACCCATGGGGGGTATATGGGTAACGCGGGCGCCCGATCAACCAGGCGCCAGCAGCGCTGGTCGCGCCGCCTATTTGGCCGGGCCGCCGCCCGCCGCGATCCAGTCGTCGATCTTGCGTTCGAGCACCGGCATCGGCAGCGATCCGGTGTCGAGCACCTGCGCATGGAAATCGCGCGGATCGAACCGCGCGCCCAGCGCGGCCTGCGCCTTGGCCTTGGTCTTCGCGATGGTCAGCTGGCCGAACTTATAGGCCAGCGCCTGGCCGGGAATCGCGATATAGCGTTCGACCTCCGCGGTCGCATCGGTGCGCGCCATCGGCGAATTGGCGAGCATATAGTCGATCGCCTGATCGCGGGTCCAACCCTTGGCATGCAGGCCGCTGTCGACGACCAGCCGCATCGCGCGGAGCATTTCGTCGTTCAGCCCGCCCATCCGCTGATACGGATCGGTTTCCATCCCCAGCTCGCGCCACAGGCTTTCGGCATAGAGTGCCCAGCCCTCGACATAGGCGGTGTTGCCGCCGAACCGCATGAAGGCGGGCAGCGCCGTATTTTCCTGCGCCAGGCTGATCTGGAAATGATGCCCCGGCACGCCTTCGTGGAGGAACAATGTCTCCATCTCCCAGGTTTAGCGCGATGGCAGGTCGTAGCTGTTGTAGAAGAACACGCCCGGCCGCGACCCGTCGGGGGTGCCGCCCTGATAGGACCCGCCCGCCGCGGTCTTTTCCTTGAACGCGGGCACCGGACGGATTTCGAGCGGAATCTTCGGCGTCAACGAGAATTGCTCGGGAATGCGTCGATAGATCCGCTCCTCGATCGCCTTGTACCCGGTGCGCAGCTGGTCGACCGATGCGGGCGCGAACCGCTTGTCCGTCCGCAGGAAGGTGAAGAAATTGGCTAGGCTGCCCTTGAAGCCGACCGCCTGTTTCTGCACCTCCATCGCCTTCAGGATGCGCGCGACCTCGGACTGGCCGAGCATGTGGACCTGATCCGCGGTCATCGGCAACGTCGTGCGCTGCTCGATCAGATAGCGGTAATAATCCGCACCGCCGGGGATGGCCGACAGGCCGACGGTGGCGCGCGCCGCGGGCAGGTACACCGTCGCCAGAAACGAGCGCATCCGCCGTTCGGTGGGCAGGATGAGGTCGCGGATCTGCGTCGCATAGGCCGCGGTCAGCCGTGCGCGATCGGCGGCGGGCACCGCATCGGGAAACGACTGGACCGGGCCATAGAAGGTCGATCCCTCGACGCCTTGCGCGATCAAATTGTCGAATTGTTCGATCATGTTGGTCACGACCAGCCGCGGCTGGACGATACCGTCCTTCATCCCTTGCCGAAACAGCGGGATCGCGCGATCCAGCAGCGCGGCGTACTCCGCGTTGCGCTTCAGATTATTCTCGTAATCGGCCACCGTCTTGAACGGGGCCGCGCCCTTGCCCGAGGCGAAATCGGGGTAGAAGGTCTGGAAGCCCTGGAAATGATCGATCGGCAGGTCGCGCTGCACCTTCAGCAGCGCTGGCGCATAGCCGCGCAGGTCGATCTCGTTGCGGTTCTTGAACACGTCGTACGCGATCCGGTCGACCGCGGTCAGCTTCGCGCGATCGATCGCGGCGAGCGCGGCAAGGTCCTTCTCCACCGCGGCGCGTTCGGCGGCGAGATAGGCGTCGGTCAGATAATCGCCCAGCCGGTCGGCGTAGCGCAGGTCGCCACGGAAAATCCCCTCGACCGGGTTGCGCTTCAGGCTCGCCTCGTCGCTGTCGTAGAACAGCGTCTTCAGCTTCATGTCCTCCGGCCCGTCACCCGGCAGCGCGACCGGGGGCGGCAGCGCCTGCGCACCGGCGGCAGCCGCGACGGTGGTGGACAACAGGGCGGCGATCAACAGTTTGGCGAACAACGGCAATACTCCCGGACGATCAGGGGCTTGGGGTACGATGGTGCCGAGGCAGGAGCAAGCGGCGCCATTGCCGCCACGGCTTCGGCCCGGTAGCAAGCGGGCGAACGATCGCGCCGATCACGGGCGTGGCAACGGAGAGACGGTGATGGACTTCGACGACGTGATCCTGGGCCGCCGCAGCATCCGCGGCTACAAGCCCGATCCGGTGCCGCGCCATCTGATCGAGGAGATCATTGCGCTGGCGATGCGCGCGCCGTCGTCGATGAATACCCAGCCGTGGAATTTCTACGTCATCACCGGCGAACCGCTCGACCGGATCCGCGCGGGCAACACCGAACGCATGGTCGCCGGTATCCCGCAATCGCGGGAATTCCGCACGGGCGGCGCGTTCGCCGGTGCGCATCGCGACCGGCAGGTCGGCGTCGCCAAGCAATTGTTCGCGGCGATGGGGATCGCGCGCGACGACAAGGACCGGCGGCAGGATTGGGTCCTGCGCGGATTCCGCCAGTTCGACGCACCGGTCTGCATCATCGTCACCTATGATCGCGCCGCCGACGGCAGCGACGACACGCCGTTCGATTGCGGCGCGGTCGCCACCGCACTGGTCAACGCCGCCTGGTCGCGCGGGCTGGGCACGGTCATCAACAGCCAGGGGATCATGCAGTCCCCCGTCGTCCGCGAACACGCCGGGATCGCCGACGATCAGGTCATCATGAAGAGCATCGCACTCGGGTGGCCCGACGATGATTTCCCCGCAAACGCGGTCGTGTCGGAACGCCGGTCGGTCGACGAGGCGGCAACCTTCGTCGGATTCTGAGGCGCCTTACGTCAGCGGCCGCTTCTCCAGCTTGCGCGCCAGCGTCCGGCGATGCATCCCCAGCCGCCGCGCGGTTTCGGAGACGTTGAACCCCGTTTCGGCCAGCACCTCGTTGATCCGTTCCCATTCGATCGTCTTGATCGACGTCGGGCGGGTCCCGATCGGAACGGCGGCATCCCCCGTCGTCGTCCCGAACGCCCGTTCGATGTCGTCGGTATTGGCAGGTTTCGCCAGATAGGATGTCGCGCCCAGCTTGATCGCCTGCACCGCGGTCGCGATACTGGCATAGCCGGTCAGGACGACGATGATCGTCGCCGCATGATGCGTGTGGAGCGTTTCGACGCAGGCCAGCCCCGATGTGTGCGCCAGCTTCAGGTCGACGACCGCGTAATCGGGTGTCGCCGTCGCCAGAAACGCGTCGACCTCGACCGGCCCGGGCGCGACCGCGACCCGATAGCCGCGCCGTTCGAACGATCGCTGCAGCGTGCGGGCAAAGGCGTCGTCATCCTCGACGATCAACAACAACGGTTTAGCGGTCATCGCCTCCCTCCAGACTGATCGACGCCAGCGGCAGGCGCAACGTCACCGCCGCACCCGGCCGGCCGACCCGGTTGGCGGCGGCGAGCCCCCCGCCCAGCTTGCGCGCGACATTGGCCACCAGGAACAGGCCGAGCCCTCGGCCCAGCCCAGCCTTGCTGCTGTTATAGGGTTTGCCGAGATCGGCGAGTTGCGGCGCCGCGAAGCCCGGGCCATCGTCGCTCACCGTCAGCACCAGCGCCGCATCGTCCCGCGTCAACACGACCTCGATCCGCGACGGCGACACTTCGGCGGCGTTATCGAGCAGGTTGAACACCGCCTGTTGCAGGACGACGTCGGACACGATCCCGACATCGTCGCCAAATCGATCACGATAGGTCAGATGCGCATAATCGCGCGCCGCGGCCCAATCGGCGACGACCCGGTCGAACAACGCCCGGACGCTGGTCGCCGCGGATTGTTCACCGCGCGGATCGCCCGACGACAGCAGAATGCTCGTCACGATCGCCTTGCATCGCTGCACCTCGGCCTGCATCTCCTCGACGTCGCGGACCAGGTCGGCATCACCCGCGATCGCCGGAACCCGGCGCCAGTCACCCAGGATGACCGACAGCGACGACAGCGGCGTCCCCAGTTCATGCGCCGCCCCCGATGCCAGCATGCCGATCCGGACGATATGTTCCTCCTCATCCGCCTGTCGCCCGATCGCGACCAGATGCGCATCGCGCGCCCGCAGATTGCCGTTGATCCGCGTCACGAACATCACCAGCAGCACCGCGACGAGCGCGAAACACACCCACATCCCCTGAACGTGCAACGCGAACAGGCTGCGATCGAAGGCAGGCGGCAGCGCGATGGCGCGATAGAAGGCGGTCAGGACGGCAAAGGCGATGCTGGTCGCCACCACCAGCGCCCAGCTCGACCAGCGATCGAGCAACACCGATCCCAGCACGACCTGCAACAGGAACAGCGAGACGAACGGGTTCGTCGCCCCGCCGCTCAGATATAATTGCACCGACAGCGCGGCGACGTCGAGCAGCAGCGCGACGAAGAGTTCGGCGTTGGTGATGCGCCGCCGCTGCCGGACCAGCCCCAGGCTCGCGATATTGAGCGCGACCAGCCCCGCCAGCACGCCCAGCATCGGCAACAGGGGCAGCCTGATGCCGAACACGCGATCGGTCAGCAGGATCGTCGCGAACTGACCCGCCACCGCCAGCCAGCGCAGCTGGACCAGCTGGAGCATGTTGTCGCGCCCCGCATCGTCGAGGCCGGCGGGCGTGATCGTTCGCGCGGTGGACGCACGTGGGTCGATCGGTACGCTCACGCCCGTCCAGCCTTGCGGCGGACGAGCGCAACCCAATAGAGGAATCCGGCGGCGGTCATGATCGCCAGCGTGTACCACGTAATCGCATAGACCAGATGGCTGTTGCGGAACGACACCACGGTCAGCCCACCGACGGGCTGCCCCGGCGCGTTCGCCGCGTCGTCGGCATCGATGAAATAGGGAGCAAGCGCGACGCCGTCGCGGCGCCCGATCGCGGCGACGTCACGCGAATACCAGCGATCCGCGGCGGGGTCGTTGTTGCGCAGGAAACCGCCCTCTGGTTCGGTCGGACGCAGCAGTCCCGTGACGGTGACCGGCCTTGGCGGCGCAGGCGGGGCCCGCCGATCGGCCACATAGCCCCGGTTGATCAGCAGCGCCCCGTCTTTGGTGCGGAGCGGCGTCATTACCCACCAGCCGGGCCCGCGCACCGTCGATGCCTGGACCAGCGTATCCTTGCCCGTCAGATACGTCCCCGATGCGACGACCCGCCGATACGCATCGTCGGGACCCGCATCGCGCGGGGCGGGCACCGGTGCCGCATGGATCCGCGCATCGACCCGCGCGATCAGATCGAGCTTCCACGCGCGACGCTGGACCTGCCACGTCCCCAGCCCCAGCAGCAGGACGATCGCGGCGACCCATGCCGCGCCCAGCGCCGCCCGGGCGACGCCGCGCCGGGTCATCCCATGTCGCTCATCTGCTGCATCGGCATCATGTTGTCGTTCATGTGATACATCACCCACAGCGACCCGCTGAGCGCGATGCCGACGATGACGATCGTGAACAGCAGCGCCATGATCGACCAGCCGCCTTCCGCCCGCCGGTTCATGTGCAGGAAGAAGATCATGTGGACGACCATCTGCACCGCGGCGAACGCCATGATGACCAGCGCGGTCGCCTGTTTGGTCAGCGTCATCGTCATGACCAGCCAGAACGGGATCGCGGTCAGGAAGACCGACAGCGCGAAACCGATCCAATAGCCCTTGCGCGACCCGTGCGCCTCTTCGTCGTGCAGGTCGTGCGCGTGGTCGTCATGCCCGTGCGTGTCGTGTGTCGCGGCGCTCATCGCAGCATTCCCATCAGATAGACGAAGGTGAAGACCCCGATCCAGATCACGTCGAGGAAATGCCAGAACAGGCTGAGGCACATCAGCCGCCGCCGGTTGGCGGGGATCAGCCCCTTGATCTGGACCTGTACCATCAGCACCACCAGCCAGATCAACCCGAACGTCACGTGGAGCCCGTGGGTGCCCACCAGCGTGAAGAACGACGACAGGAACGCGCTGCGCTGCGGGCCTGCCCCTTCGTGGATCAGGTTGGCGAATTCGTACAGCTCGATGCCCAGGAACGTCAGCCCGAACAGCCCGGTGATCGCCAGCCACCCCTGCGTCGCGCCGCGCTTGCCCTCGGTCATGTTGAGCATCGCGAAGCCATAGGTGATCGACGAGAACAGCAGCATCGACGTGTTGACCGCGACCAGCGGCAGCTCGAACAGCTCCTTCGGCCCCGGCCCGCCCGCATAGCTGGTGCCGAGCACGCCATAGGTCGCGAACAGCATCGCGAAGATGAGGCAATCGCTCATCAGATATATCCAGAAGCCGAGCATCGTGCTCGACCCCTCGGGATGATGCGGTTCCTCCGCCGGGTGGAACACGTCGCGGTCGACGATCACGGCGGCGCTCATGCTGCGACTCCCGCCAGCTGGGTCGTCCGCGCATTCTCGATTGCCGTCACCTCCTCGACCGGAATGTGGAAATCGCGCTTGTAGTTGAACGTATGCCCGATCGCGACCGCCAGAATGCCGACGAAGCTCAGCGCCGCCAGCCACCAGACGTACCAGATCATGCCCACGCCGAACGCGACGCTCAGCCCGCCGAGCATGATCCCGGCGCCCGTGCTGCTGGGCATGTGGATCGCCGCATAGCCGCTCGTCGGACGCTGATAGCCCCGCGCCTTCATGTCCCACCAGGCGTCGTTATCGTGAACGATCGGGGTGAAGGCGAAGTTGTAATCGGGCGGCGGCGACGACGTCGCCCATTCCAGCGTCCGCCCGTGCCACGGATCGCCCGTCAGGTCGCGCAGCTGTTCACGGTCGCGGATGCTGACGTAGAATTGCATCAGCATCGCCCCAATCCCGAGCGCGATCAGGAACGCGCCGAAGCCCGCGATCACGAACCAGATCTGCAACGAGGGGTCCTCGAACGTCCGGAGCCGCCGCGTCACGCCCATGAGGCCGAGCACGTAGAGCGGCATGAAGGCGAAGTAGAACCCGCTGACCCAAAGCCAGAACGACATCTTGCCCCAGAACTGGTTGAGCTTGAACCCGAACGCCTTGGGCCACCAATAGTTGATCGCCGCGAACGCACCGAACAACACGCCACCGATGATCACGTTATGGAAATGCGCGACCAGGAACAGCGAATTGTGGAGCACGAAGTCCGCAGGCGGCACCGCGAGCAGCACCCCGGTCATCCCGCCGAGCGTAAAGGTGATCATGAACGCCACCGTCCACATCATCGGCAGTTCGAACCGGACGCGGCCACGATACATGGTGAACAGCCAGTTGAAGATCTTCGCCCCCGTCGGGATCGAGATGATCATTGTCGTGATCCCGAAGAAGCTGTTGACGCTGGCCCCCGACCCCATCGTGAAGAAATGGTGGAGCCAGACCAGATAGGCCAGGATCGTGATGACCAGCGTCGCATAGACCATCGACGTATAGCCGAAGATCCGCTTGCCCGAAAAGGTCGAGGTGACTTCGCTGAACACGCCGAACATCGGCAGGATCAGGATGTACACCTCCGGATGGCCCCAGATCCAGATCAGGTTCACGTACATCATCGGGTTGCCGCCCAGCGTGTTCGTGAAGAACGCGGTGTCTGCATAACGATCGAGGCTGAGCAGCGCGAGCACCGCGGTCAGCACCGGAAAGGCGGCGACGATCAGGATGTTGGTGCACAGCGCGGTCCAGCAGAAGATCGGCATCTTCATCATCGTCATGCCGGGCGCGCGCATCTTGACGATCGTCGCGATCAGATTGACCCCCGACAGCAACGTGCCGACGCCCGCGATCTGCAGCGACCAGATGTAATAATCGACCCCCACCCCGGGGCTGTAGCTGACCCCCGACAGCGGCGGCATCGCCAGCCAGCCCGTCTGCGCGAATTCGCCGACGAACAGGCTCATCATCACGATCGCCGCACCCGCCGCGGTCATCCAGAAGCTGAAATTATTGAGGAAGGGGAACGACACGTCGCGCGCGCCGATCTGGAGCGGGACGACATAGTTCATCAGCCCCGTCACGATCGGCATCGCGACGAAGAAGATCATGATCACCCCGTGCGCGGTGAACACCTGATCGTAATGATGCGCGTTCAGATATCCCTCGGACCCGCCGAACGCCATCGCCTGTTGCAGCCGCATCATGATCGCGTCGGAAAACCCGCGCAGCAGCATGACGATGCCCAGGATCATGTACATGATCCCGATCCGTTTGTGGTCGACCGTGGTGAACCACTCCTTCCACAGATAGCCCCAGAGCTTGAAATAGGTCAGCGCCGCGAGCAACGCCGCAACACCCAGCGCGACGGCGACGAACGTCGCGACGACGATCGGTTCGTGGAGCGGCAGCGATTCCAGCGTGAAACGGCCGAAGATCGGACTGACGTTGAGCGGAGACAGGGTCATGGGACTGGCCATCTAGAGGGCGGGTTGCTTGGGCGGCGCATTGGCGGCTGGCGCGGACGGCCCGCGCTGGTCGATCGCGGCGGGGTCGCTCGGCGGCGGACCGCCCGCCTCGCTGGTCGTCAGCGGCGACTGCGGACGGCGACCGACGGCCTGGGCACGACCGATCCGGTCCCCCATCGCCGACGGATCGCCCGCATCCATCTTCATCATCGCGCTCATGCAGACGGTGCCGGGCGCGACGCAGTGGTTGACGACTGCGTCGAACAATCCCGGTGCCACCTGACCGAACCGCATGACGGGCACCTTCTCGGTCGGTTTCTCGAGCGTGATGTAATTGGCCCGGGTCAGCGGGGTCGCCGCCTTGCGGTTGAGCGCCACCCAGCTGGCGAACCCGGCATCGTCCATCCCGTAGAAGCGGAACCGCATGCCCGAAAAGCCCGCACCGCTGTAGTTGGACGAAAAACCGTCATACGTCCCCGCCTTGTTGATGACGGCGTGTAGCTTCGTTTCCATCGACGGCATCGTGTAGATCATGCCCGCCAGCGTCGGCACGTAGAAGGCGTTCATGACCGACGACGACGTCAGCCGGAACCGGATCGGTCGATCGACCGGCGCGGCCAGTTCGTTGACCGTCGCAAAACCATATTCGGGATAGATGAACAGCCATTTCCAATCGAGCGCGACGACCTGGACGTCGAGCGGCTTCGCATTTGCGGGCACGGGCCGTCCCTTCGCGAGTCGTTCGATCGGTCGATAGGGGTCGAGCAGATGCGTCCCCGTCCACGTCACCGCCCCAAGACAGATCACGATCAGCAGCGGCGCGGCCCAGATGACGAGTTCGAGCTGGGTCGAATGATCCCAGTCCGGCTCGTACCGCGCGTCCTTGTTCGTGGCGCGATACCGCCAGGCGAACAGCCCGACCAGCGCGATCACCGGGATAACGATGACCAGCATCAGGATCGTGGCGAAGATGACGAGATTGCGCTGTTGCAGCGCGACATCGCCCATCGGGTTCATGACGACCATGTCGCACCCGCCGAGCAGCGATGCGACGACAAGCACCGGCACGGTGCGCAAGAGGGCGCCGGAACGGCGCGACAGGGGGCCTGGAAATGGCATGGGGTGTCTCTAGCGCCATATGCTGCGCTGCGACATTGGACATTTTGTCCAATGTCATTTTGGTGGCGAACGGTGCATGGTTGCCATGATGGCGGCGATGCTGCCCCGCCCGAGGACCCGTATCGATGACCGCCCAGACCCTGTCCCAGCCCGCGGAGCGCGACGCGCGCATGATCAACGCGCCGCATCACGGCGTCGCGCCTGGCGAGATCGCGATCGGCGTCATCATCGGGCGGACGAGCGAATTCTTCGATTTCTTCGTCTACGCGATCGCCTCGGTCCTGGTCTTCCCCGCGCTGATCTTTCCTTATGTCGACCAGCTGACGGGCACCTTCTATTCGTTCGCGATCTTCGCGCTGGCGTTCATCGCGCGTCCGATCGGGTCGTTGATCTTCCTGCGCGTCGACGAGGCGCTCGGCCGCGGTACGAAGCTGACGATCGCGCTGTTCCTGCTGGGGGGATCGACCGCGGCGGTCGCGTTCCTGCCCGGATACGACACGATCGGGGTATGGGCCGCGATCCTGCTCGGCATCTTCCGGATCGGTCAGGGCGTCGCGCTGGGCGGGGCGTGGGACGGCCTCGCGTCGTTGCTGGCGCTCAATGCGCCCGAACATCGCCGCGGCTGGTATGCGATGATCCCGCAACTCGGTGCGCCGCTGGGGCTGATCGTCGCCAGCGGCCTGTTCGCGTTCTTCCTGACGTCGCTCTCGCCTGCCGATTTCCTCGACTGGGGTTGGCGCTATCCCTTCTTCGTCGCCTTCGCGATCAACGTCGTCGCGCTGTTCGCGCGGCTGCGGATGGTGTCGACGCCCGACTACACCGCGCTGTTCGAAAGCAAGGATCTCGAACCCTCGGGCGTCGCCGACACGCTGCGCAGCGATTGGCGCAATATCGTCATCGGCGCCTTCGCCCCGCTCGCCAGTTTCGCGCTGTTCCACATGGTCACCGTCTTTCCGCTGTCCTGGGTGGCCCTGTTCACCCCCGAAAGCCCCGCCCGGTTCCTGGTCATCGAAATTCTCGGCGGGGTCGTCGGGCTGATCGCGGTGGTCGCATCGGGGCTGCTCGCCGACCGGATCGGACGCCGGTCGTTGCTGGGATTTTCCGCCGCGGGGATCGCCGCATTCAGCGGCTTCGCACCGCAATTGCTCAACGGCGGCGATATGGGCGAGATCGTGTTCATGGTCGCGGGTTTCGCGCTGCTCGGCATCGCCTTCGGCCAGTCGTCCGGCGCGGTCGCGGCAAATTTCGCGACGACCCGGCGCTATACCGGCGCGGCGTTGACGTCCGATCTCGCCTGGCTGGTCGGCGCCGGCTTCGCGCCGCTGGTCGCGCTGTGGCTCGCCAGCCGGTTCGGGCTGCTGGCCGCGGGCGCCTATCTATTGTCGGGGGCGCTCGGCACGTTGATCGCGCTGGGCATCAACAAGGAACTGGGGCGCCGCTTGTCCTGAACCGGCGACGCGACCGGCGACGGCGACGTCACGCGATCGCCCGCCGCAGCGCATCGACCAATATCCTGTCCCCGGGCGGCAGCGCCAGCGTCGCCATCGCCGCGGGCTCGATCCAGCCTATCTCGCTCGCCTCCAGCGCGACCGGCTCGCCCTGCCACTCGGTCGCGCCGTACAGCAGCAGCAACAGGTGGCGATTCCCATCGGCGACGCTGGCGAAGCCGATCGGCGACACCGCGGCTTGCGCGACATCGATCCCCAGTTCCTCCCGGATTTCGCGGACCAGCGCCGCTTCGGGCCGTTCGCCGGGATCGATCTTGCCGCCGGGAAATTCCCACAGCCCTGCATGACCCTTGCCCACCGGACGCCGGGCCATCAGCACCCGCCCATCCGCCCGCGTCAGCGCGATCGCGACGACGGGGAGCAACAGGGCCAGATCGGGGGTTTCGTCGATCATTCCTTAACGCTCCTTCGCTAGTGAAGCGACCATGATGAAGGCATTCGTCCAAGGGTCATTGACCATCGCCAGCCGCTTGGCGGGCAACGTCCGTGCCGCCACCGCGGTCGAATACGGGCTGATCGTCGCGTGCATCGTCATCGTCATGGTCGTGTCGCTCCATGGCCTGGCCGACGTGACCACCGGCATGTGGAATAATGTCAGCACCAAGGTGACGACCGCCAACTGAGACCGAGCCGGTAAAAAAAGTCTCACGGTTTAAACGTTTATCAACCTCACCCCGATAGTTTCACCTCTGCTGCACCGGCGTACCGGTTCAGCCGGGTGACTGAAGCTATCGAACCATGGAGACCGGAATGCAGACCATTCGCAAGTTCATCAAGAACAACAAGGGCGCCACCGCCATCGAGTACGGCCTGATCGCCGCGCTGATCGCCGTTGCCGCCATCGCCGCCATGCAGGGCCTGGGCAACAAGCTCAAGACCACTTTCAACAACGTTTCGTCGAACATGACCGCCACGTAAGCGGCACGACTAGACCAAACGCGATCGGGCGGCGGGGCAGATGCTTCCGCCGCCCTTTTCGTTCGTCCGTCGGGGGTCGATCAGGTGCGACCCATCGCCAGGAATTTCTCGCGTCGTCCGCGCCGCAGCGCCGCGGCGTCCTGCCCGGCCACTTCAGCCAGCGCCGTGTCGATCGCATCGCCCAGCGCGCGAATCGCGGCATCGGGATCACGATGCGCGCCGCCCACGGGTTCGGGCACGATCGTATCGATCACGCCCAGCCCCTTCAGGTCCTGCGCGGTGATCTTCATCGCCTCGGCGGCGTCGGGCGCCTTGTCGGCGGTGCGCCACAGGATCGAGGCGCAGCCTTCGGGGCTGATGACCGAATAGACCGCATGTTCGAACATCAGCACGCGGTTGCCCGCCGCCAATGCCACCGCGCCACCCGACCCGCCTTCACCGACGATCGCGGCGATGATGGGAACACCCGCCGCCAGGCATGCCTCGGTCGACCGGGCGATCGCCTCGGCCTGTCCGCGCTCTTCGGCCTGGATGCCGGGAAAGGCTCCCGACGTATCGACCAGCGTCACGATCGGCAGGCCGAACCGGTCGGCCAGCTCGACCAGCCGGATCGCCTTGCGATACCCCTCCGGCTTTCCCATTCCGAAATTGTGGCGCAGGCGGCTGGCGGTGTCCTCACCCTTCTCATGCCCGATCACCATCACCTTGCGCCCCCGCAGGGTCGCAAAGCCGCCCAGGATCGCCTGATCGTCGCCAAACGCGCGGTCACCCGCCAGCACGACGAAATCGTCGAACAGACCGGCGACGTAATTCTTGAAATGGGGCCGTTCGGGGTGGCGCGCGACCTGCGTCTTCTGCCACGGGGTCAGCTTGGCGAAGGTATCGCGCAGCAGCTTGTCCGATTTGGCCTGCAGGCGGCGGACGTCCGCATCGATGTCGACGGTTCCGTCGGCTGCGGTGTCGCGCAACTCGTCGATCCGCCCCTGAAGTTCGGCGATCGGCTTTTCGAAATCGAGGAAACTTGGCATCGGCGGCGGTTAGGCGCGCGCGCGGCTCAGGTCAACGCAGGCCCGCTGCCGCCCCCCGGCGCCCCGTCCGTCCGCCCGCGTCCACGCCGGTTCGCATCGGCCAGCGGGTGGCGCGTATTGACCAGATCGACCAGCCGGGCGGCATCGACATGCGTGTAGATTTCGGTCGTCGCGATGTCCGCATGCCCCAGCATCGATTGCAGCGCGCGCAGATCCGCCCCCCCCTCCAGCAGATGCGTCGCAAAGGCATGGCGCAGCACGTGCGGGCTGATGCGATCGGGGGGTATCCCGGCCTCCCCCGCCAGTTCCTTCACCAACTGGTACAATCGCATCCGCGACAAATGCTTCCGGCCCGAGGGGAACAGCCACATCGCCGTGATGCCGACATGATCGCGCCACCGCGCCACCGCCGCCCGCGCGGGGTCGCCGATCGGGACCATCCGTTCGCGTCCGCCCTTCCCCTTCAGGATCAGGAACGGGCGATCGGGCGCGATCGCGTTGCGCGGCAACGTCACCAGCTCGCTCGCGCGCAGGCCGGATCCGTAGAGTAATTCGATCAGCGCCGACAGCCGCAGGTCGCGCGGACTGGGCGGATCGCGCGCCAGCCGCACCGACAGCGCATCGAACAGCCGGTCGACATCCGCATGGCTCAACACCTTGGGCAATCGCCGCGCCGTGCCGGGCCGCGGCAACGCGCCGCCCGGATCGTCGGCGCGAAACCCCTCATCGACCAGAAACCCGAAAAACCGCCGCAGCGCCGCCGCCTTGCGCGCCACGGTCGAATCCGCCAGCGCGCGCCAGTCGTGCGCGACCTCGGCGATCCGGTCCGCATCCGCCGCGGCCAGCCGCCCGCCGCACACCGCCGATGCCAGCGTCAGGTCGCTGCGATACGCGCTGACGGTATTCGCCGCCGCCCCCGCCTCCGCGACCAGCATTTCGCAAAACCGGTCGATCAGCGCCATGTCGCCGCCAACCGCCGCGCGATCGGTCATGCCCGCGCGATCGCCTCCGCCGCGATCATCCGGGCCTCGCCCTCCAGCCCCACCGCGCGCAGCGCCGACACGGTGCGGTACAGCATCGCGGGCGACACGCCCTGCCACGACGGGGTCTGCATCCCGATCGCCGCCAGCAGCGCGACGGTGCCCGGCTCGTTCCGCGACGCGGCCCGGTCGATCGCCCGGGTCCAGCTGTTCTGCGCCCCGATCTTGACGTCGAGCGACGCCGCGGCGCGTTCCGTATCCTCGGGCGACAGGCGGCCCAGCCCGGCCAGCCCCGCGAAGAACAATCGCTGCTTCAACTGCGCATCGCCCTTGCCCGCATAGGACGACAGGTCGCCATAGCTGACCCGCCCCCGCGCATCGGGATCGGACAGCAGGATCATCGCCCAGGCATCGCCGCCCGCGGGCACCACGTCGCGCCATCGCGCGGCGGGGCGATCGAGCCCCGCGGTCAGCATTGATGCGATCAGCGAATTATAATCGTCGACGCTCGTCGTGGGCGGCAACCGCATCGCCGCCCGCGCGGTCAGGACCAGCCGCGCATAGGGCGTCGTTGCCGTCGCGGGTCCCCAGATCTGCCGCAGCGCCGCATAGCGCGCATCCGCCGTCGCTGCGGTATAGGCCGTCCGCAGATCCTGCGCGGTCGCCGATGCGTCCCGCGGCGAATCATCGGCGTCCGCGATCGCACCGTAGAAATCGACGAGCGCGGTCGACGACAACACGCCCTGCGCCGCGGCGCCATCGACCGCGGGCAGTTTCGCCGCCATCGCGATCCCCGGCGCGAGCGCATACCACGACCGCGTCTGGTCGCCGGTCGTTTCGAACAGCGCATCGGGGATCGTCACCCCCGTCGCGATCGCCAGCCCGAACCGCCAGACCGTCAGCGCATCGACCCCGGCCCATTCGATCGTCACCGCCTGTCCGCCATTGGGCCCGGCGCCGACAACCTTCTGCGCCAGCTGCAGGTCGATCCCGCTCGCCACGCCGCGACGGCGCGCCTGCGTGATCCCGGCCTTGGCCTCACGCTGGTTGCCCGCCAGCGCGGCGCACATCGTCTGCGCCAGCGTCCATCCGCGTTCGTGCGTCGCCGCCACGCCCGCCGGGGCCAGCGGGCACAGCCCCGCCGGATCACCCGTGGCCAGCGCCGTATTCATCGCGACCTCGAACAGTTTCGGGGTGTAGTTGCCGGTATCCACCCCCTGCACGACGGCGCGCGCACCGACCGATTCCCCCATCCGCAACAACAGCCACGCGCGTTCCGCCGCGAAATCGGCACCATTGACATCGGTCGGGGTGTTGACCGCGGACACCAGCACCCGGCGCAGCAGGATCGACAGCCAGCGCGATGGCAGCGGCGCGGCGGTCCGCCGCATCAGTCCTTCGAGGAACCGTCCATTGGCATCGCCGAAGACGTCCGCGCGCATCGCACCCTCGCGGGGCCCGGCGGGGCCGACCAGCGCCAGCGACCGGCGCGCCGCCAGTGGCATCTCATATTGCGCCAGTACCGCAGGGTCGATCGCGGCAGGCGTCGCCGCCTCCGGGTCCGCCGCCGCCGGGTCGACCGTCGCGGCGTCACCGCTCGTCGCGGGCAGCGGCTGGACCATCGGCACGGTTGGCGTCGGCGCGGGCGTCGATGGCGTCGCCGATGGTGCCGACGTCGTCGGGCGCGGCGATGCGGCGGGACGTGGCGGCGCGGGTGTCGGCGCAGGATCGCCGAATCCCGGCGGCAGGATCGATTCGGGCTTGTCCTGTCCGATCGCGGGCGTCAGCGCGGGCAAGGCGGCGGCGATCATCGCCACCGCCGCTGCGCCGAGGCCGAGCCTAGCTGAGATTCGCAAGCGAGACGGCCTCTTCCACCTGGCGTTGCGGCTGTTCCGAATCGCGGCCTGCCAGCAGCACCAGCCCCCCGATCAGGACAACGAGGATGACGACGACCGAAACGGCAAAGCGGGACATAGCAAACCTTGTACAAGCAACAGTCACGAGCTTTTGCCCGCGACGCGCCTGCGCTGTATAGCGCTGCGACCCATGTTGCAAAGCGCCAACCCCCAATCGCCCGTCGTCGACCGCCCGATCGTCCTGGTCGGGTTGATGGGCGTGGGCAAATCGACGGTGGGTCGGCGGCTCGCGATGCGGTTGCGGCTGCCCTTCGTCGATGCCGACAATGCGATCGAGGAAGCGGCCGGGATCACGATCGCGGAAATCTTCGAACGTTATGGCGAGGCCTATTTCCGCGATGGCGAGCGCCGCGTCATCGCCCGGCTGATGGATGGCCAGCCCAAGGTGATCGCGACCGGCGGCGGCGCGTTCATCGACGAAACGACCCGCGCGCTGATCCTGGCGGAGGCCACCGCGATCTGGCTCAGCGCCTCGCCCAACGTACTCGCCGAGCGGGTCCGGCGGCGTGACACCCGCCCTCTGCTGCGCGGCAAGAACCCCCATGAGGTGCTGTCCGAACTGGCCAAGCTGCGCAATCCGATCTACGCGCTGGCGCCCATCCACGTCGCGAGCCAGCAGGCCCCGCACGAGGCGACGGTAACCGCTATCCTGAAGGCGATCGGACGATGACCACGATCACGGTGGACCTGGGCGCGCGGGCCTATCCCATCCATATCGACACCGGTCCCTTGGCCCGTGCGGGGGACCTGATCGCGCCGCTCGCCGGGCGTCGCCGCATCGCGATCGTCAGCGACGAAAACGTCCGCCCGCATCTGGCGACGCTGCGCACCGCGCTCGACGGGGCGGGGATCGCGAGCGAAGCGATGATCCTGCCCCCGGGCGAATCGACCAAAAGCTGGGCCAGCCTGCAGGCGGTCTGTGATTTCCTGCTCGACCTCGGGATCGAGCGGGGCGACCATGTCGTCGCGCTGGGGGGCGGGGTGATCGGTGATCTGGTCGGGTTCGCCTGCGCCATCCTCAAACGCGGGTGCCGCTTCATCCAGGTCCCGACCACCTTGCTGTCACAGGTCGACAGTTCGGTTGGGGGCAAGACCGCGATCAACACGCGCGCGGGCAAGAACCTGATCGGCGCGTTTCATCAGCCGGTGCTGGTCATCATCGATCCGTCGGTGCTCGACACCTTGCCGCTGCGAGAGGTCCGCGCGGGCTATGCGGAGGTCGTCAAATACGGGCTGATCGACGATCCGGTCTTCTTCGCCTGGTGCGAATCGCATGGCGCGGCGCTGCTCGCGGGCGACCCCGACGCGCGGCATCATGCCATCACGACATCGGTGGCGGCCAAGGCGCGGATCGTCGCCGCGGACGAACAGGAAACGACGGGGCTGCGCGCGCTGCTCAATCTCGGCCACACCTTCGGCCATGCGCTGGAGGCGGAGGCGAAATATTCGGGCCGCCTGATCCATGGCGAGGCCGTCGCCGCGGGCTGCGCGCTCGCATTCGATTATTCGGTGCGCCGCGGTCTGTGCCCCCGGGACGACGCGGATCGGGTCGCGGCGCATTGGCGCGATAGCGGGCTGCCCGATGGCCTTGCCGCAGCGGGGATCGACGCCAGCGGCGCGACGCTGGTCGACCATATGCGGCACGACAAGAAAATGGCGGCGGGTACCCTGCCCTTTCTGCTCGCGCGCGGCATCGGTCGGACGTTCCTCGACCGGAAGGTCGACCTCGCCGACGTCGAACGCTATCTCGACGATTTGCCGCGCTGATGCCCAACGGCGTCGACAAACGCGATCTGCCGACCAAGACCTGCCCGGCCTGCGACCGCCCGTTCGCGTGGCGCAAGAAATGGGCGCGCGATTGGGACAGCGTCGTCTATTGTTCGGACGCGTGCCGCCGGAAACGGTGACCGATCACCCCCTGAACGCGATCCACGCCAGCCACAGCCATCCCGCGATCAACAGTGTGCCCCCGATCGGGGTGATCGCGCCGAACCAGCGCGGCGCGCCGATCGCCATCAGATAGAGCGTACCGGCAAAGATCGCGGCGCCGATCACGAACAGCCAGCCCGGCCCGCGCGCCTCCATCCTGATCGCGACCAGCGCCGCGACCGCATGGATCAGTTGATACTGGCCGCCGGTCTTCAGCCACTCCGCCGCCGTCGCATCGCTCGCGCCATGCGCGCCGAACGCCCCCGCGCCGACCGCCAGCGCCCCCGACAGCGCCGCCAGGATCGCCAGCAGGTTCATGTCGCAATCCCCTGTTCGCGCTCGGTCTGGGTGATGATCCGGTCACGCGCGGCATGCAGGTCGCCCGTCTCGAATTGCGCGTCCAGCCGCTCCCGGTCGCTCGCGCGATATTGCGCCTCGGTCCGGTCGATGGCCGTGCCGTCGATCCCCAGGCAATCGAGCGCCTGTCGCGCGAGTTCGACCGCCGATTCCATCACCTCGCGGACGACGCCGTTCAACGGTGCGCCACGCAGCGCGATCATCGTCCGCCGGTCGAACGCGCGCACGAAGATGGCGGCGCGCGGGAAGGCGTCATGGACCGCCTCGATGAATTCGGGCGTGATCTGATCGCCGTCGAGACAGAATAGGATCAGTTCGGCATCGCCCGCCCCCGCCTGTCGGAGCAGGTCGAGCCGGGTGCCATCGCCATAATAGACCTTCGCGCCAAAACTGCCCGCGACGTCGATCATCTCGATATCGGTGTCGATCAGCGTGACGGGGATGCCGTGCGCGATCATCATCTGTCCGACGGTCTGCCCGAACCGCCCATAGCCGACGATCAGCGCATTGGCCCCGTCCGCGCGTGGCCCGTCGCGATCCTCCTGCGAATTGATCGGCGCCGCGCGGAACCGGCGGGTCGAACTCATCAGGAACGGCGTCGTCGCCATCGACAGCGTGACGATCGCGCCGAACAGGCTCGCCGCCTCGGGATCGATCAGATACCCCGATTGCGCCGCGGCGAACAGGACGAAGCCGAATTCGCCCCCCTGGCTCAACAGCAACCCCAGCGCCAGGGCGCCGCGCCAGTTCATCCGGAACGCCAGCCCGATCAGGAAGATGACGAGCGCCTTCGTGGCGATCAGCGCCAGCGCCATCGCCGCCACGAAGACGGGGCGTTCGGCGATCGCGTGCAGGTTCAGCGTCATCCCGATCGCCAGGAAGAACAGCCCCAGCAGGATCGACCGGAACGGTTCGACATCGGCCTCCAGTTCATGCCGGTACGGGCTGTCGGCCAGCATCACGCCCGCGATGAACGCGCCGAGCGCGGTCGACAGGCCCAGCGCCTCCATGATCGCCGCCGCCGCGATCACGGTGAACAGCCCGGCGAACACGAACATCTCCCGCTCGCCCAAATGACCGATCAACCGGAACAGCGGGCGCAGCAGGAATCGACCCGCCAGGATCAGCCCGACCACCGCCAGCACCGTGTACAGGCCCAGCAACCATCCCGGCGGCCCGTTCGCCTCGGCCGGGTTGCGGCTCATCGCGGCGACGATCGTCAGCAGCGGGACGATCGACAGGTCCTGGAACAGCAGCATCGAAAAGGCGCGTTCGCCGAACGGGGTGCGCATCCGCCCCGACGACTGCAACATCGGCAGCACCTGCGCGGTCGAGGACAACGCCAGCGGCAGCCCGAGCGCGAACGCGGCCTGCACCGAAAAACCCGTCGTCACGAAGATGACGCCCGACAGCGCCAGCCCGCACAGCACCACCTGCATCAGCCCGACGCCGAAAATCTCCCGCTTCATCCGCCACAGTCGCGCCGGATTGAGTTCGAGCCCGACGATGAACAGCAACAGGGTGATGCCCAGTTCGGCGACCCCGATCTTGCTTTCGGCATCCCCGACTAGCCCCAGCACCTGCGGCCCGACGACCGCACCCGCGACCAGGAAGCCCAACGTCGCGCCCAGCCCCAGCCGCCGGAACAGCAAGACGAACGCCAGCCCGAAGCCGAGCAGCAGCACCGCCTCGCGCAGCATCGATCCGGTCTGCGCCGCCTCATGCATGATCGATCGCCTCCTGCGCGGTCGCGGCAGCCTCGGCAGCGGCCTCGAACGCCAGCCGGATCGACGCATGGCGCGCGCTATAGTCCAGCGCGGGGGTGAAGACGTCGAGCCCCGGCCAGTCCGGCGCATCGCCCTCGCGCGCCAGCCACGCCGTCAACGCATCACGCGTCGCCGCAAGTTCCGCCGCCGTCTTGCCGAGAATATGCGTCGCGAGCAGCGACGCTGACGCCTGCCCCAAGGCGCAGGCGCGGACCAGCAGCCCGACCTGATCCACGCGCCCGTCCGCATCGACGCCGACATCGACCGTGACGCGGCTGCCGCAGATCGGCGATCGCTTCTCCGCCGTCGCCATCGCCTGCGCCAGCCGCTCGTGATGCGGGATCGACGCCGCGAGCCGCAGGATCTCGGCGTTGTACAGCGTCGCGCTCATCGCGCGCCCTGTGCGTTGCCGGTGGTCGACCCGTCACGCGCGCGATCGCCGAACACGGGCAACCCCCGCCGCCGCCGGTCGACGAAATCGGCGATCCCCGCGCTCGTCGCATTCAGCAGGGGATAGGTGCGCGATGCCACCATCCATTCGGGTCGCTGCGTCGGCCCGCCCCGCGCGGTGTCGAGCACCAGCGTCATCAGCAAGAAGCCGAGGCTGGCGAGGATCAACCCCTTCAACGCGCCGAACCCGAACCCCAGCGCCCGGTCGATCGGACCCAATATCCCCGTGCGCGTGCGTTTCCCGATCGCATTCGCGACGATCCGCCCGCCGATATAGGTCACGCCCGCGATGATCGCGAAGGCGGCGACCGCCGCGCCCGACGGTGTCCCGATGCTCTTCGACAGCGCGGCAGCGAGCGGCACGTGAAACATCTTGAGCGCCGCGACGATCGCCACCCACGCGAACAGCGACAGCACCTCGGTCACGAATCCGCGTTTCAGCCCCAGCATCGCCGCACCCGCGACGAGAAGGAGGACGATCATGTCGAGTGCGGTCAGGCCCATGATTGTCCGAATAGGGACCCGCGCGGCCCACCGCTAGGGGGCGCGACGCGTTTCGCGCGGATCGCGCCTATCCGCGTCCCAGCATATGGTCGACGAACTGCCCCAGCGTCCGGAACCCGGACAGGCGCATCGGCCCCTTGTCGTCGCCCATCGCGGCGGGGACCAGCGCGCGTTCGAACCCCAGCTTGCTCGCCTCCTTGAGCCGCAGCGCACCATGCGCCACCGCGCGCACCTCGCCCGACAGCGCGACCTCGCCGAACGCCACCGCATCCGCCGCGACCGGCTTTTCCGACAGCGCCGAAATCAGCGCCGCCGCGACCGCCAGATCCGCCGCCGGGTCCTGCACCCGGTATCCGCCCGCGATGTTGAGATACACCTCGCACGTCGAAAAGCTCAGCCCGCATCGCGCCTCCAGCACCGCCAGGATCATCGCGAGCCGCCCCGAATCCCAGCCGACGACCGCGCGCCGCGGCGTCGCCCCGCTCGCCAGCCGCACGACGAGCGCCTGGATCTCGACCAGCACGGGCCGCGTTCCCTCCAGCGCGGGAAAGACGACCGTCCCCGTCACCCCCTCCTCGCGCTGCGTCAGGAACAGCGCCGACGGGTTGGCGACCTCGGTCAGCCCCTCCGCCACCATCGCGAACACGCCGATCTCGTCGGTCCCGCCGAACCGGTTCTTGATCGCACGCAGGATCCGATACTGGTGGCTGCGCTCGCCTTCGAAACTCAGCACCGTATCGACCATATGTTCGAGCACGCGCGGCCCCGCGATCGATCCGTCCTTGGTCACATGCCCGACCAGGACGACCGCGGTGCCCCGCTCCTTGGCGAAGCGGATCAGTTCCTGGGCGGAGGCGCGCACCTGGCTCACCGTCCCCGGCGCGCCCTCGATCAGATCCGAATGCATCGTCTGGATCGAATCGATCACCAGCAACGCGGGCGGCTGCCCCTGGCCCAGCGTGGTCAGGATATCGCGGGTCGACGTCGCCGCCGCCAGCTGGACCGGCGCGCTTCCCAGCCCCAGCCGCCGCGCGCGCAACCGCACCTGGTCTGCCGCCTCTTCACCCGAGACATAGGCGACGGGCAGCCCGGCCAACGCCATTGTTGCCGCCGCCTGCAACAACAGGGTCGATTTGCCGATGCCCGGATCGCCCCCGATCAGCGTCGCCGATCCCTCGACGAATCCGCCCCCCAGCGCGCGATCGAGTTCGGCGATCCCGCTCGACAGCCGCGCGGGCAACGCGATTTCGGCATCGAGCGAGACCAACGTCATCGTCCGCCCGCCGCTCTGCAGGTTATGCTTGGCCTGGAACGGCGTGACGGTCGCGCCCGCATCCTCGACCAGCGTATTCCATTCGGCGCAATCCGCGCACTGCCCCGCCCAGCGGTGCGCGACCGATCCGCACGCCTGACACACATATCGTTTCTGCGCCTTTGCCATGAAAAGCGGCCTAGCAAATCCGGAACGATTGGGGAACATCGGAATTGCCCGAGCCGCATCGGCCCGGCATCGGCTTGGCGGCATACCATCGTCGCACCCGCGGCCTCGCGCACAGACCCCTCGCGCGCAGACCATAGTCCTGCCGCAATCCCCGGGCTATGCCGCGCCCGTGACGCACCTATCCGATCCCCGCCCCACCGATCCCCGGCCGACCGATGCCCGGCCGACCGATCCCCGGCCGACCGATCTGCGCGTCGCGATGTTCAGCGGCAATTACAACTACACCCGCGACGGCGCGAACCAGGCGCTCAATTCGCTCGTCGGCCATCTGCTCGACGCGGGCGTCGCGGTGCGGGTCTATTCACCGACGCTGCCCAAACCCGCCTTCGCACCGACGGGCGACCTCGTCAGCGTGCCCGCGATCCCCGTGCCCGGCGGACGCGACGAATATCGGCTCGGGCGGTATCTGCCCAAGGCGACGCGCGCCGATCTCGAAGCGTTCGCCCCCAATATCGTCCACGTCTCCGCGCCCGAATTTCTCGGCCATTCGGCGGTCAGCTGGGCACGCCGCAACGATATCGCCGCGATCGCGTCGCTCCACACCCGGTTCGAAACCTATTTCCGCTATTACGGCATCGGCTTCATCGAACCGCTCGTCGAAAAGATCCTGACGCGCTTCTACAACCGCGTCGACCGCGTCGTCGTGCCCACCCCCAGCGTCGGCGACCTGCTGCGCGACTGGGGCGTCACCACGCCGATCGGCATCTGGAGCCGCGGGATTGATCACGACCGGTTCCACCCGGACCGGCGCAGTCTCGACTGGCGCCGCAGCCTGGGCATCGCGGATGACGAGATCGCGGTCGGCTTTCTCGGGCGGCTGGTGAAGGAAAAGGGGCTCGACGTGTTCGCCGATGTCCTGAAGGAACTGCGCCGCCGCGGTGTCCGCCACAAGGCGCTCGTGATCGGCAAGGGGCCCGCGCAGGACTGGTTCGCCGAACAGGTTCCCGATGCGGTCTTCGCGGGCTTCCAGACCGGCGACGATCTGGGCCGTGCGGTCGCGTCGATGGACGTGTTCTTCAACCCGTCGGTCACCGAAACCTTCGGCAACGTCACGACCGAGGCGATGGCCGCCGGCGTCCCCGTCGTCGCCGCGCGCGCGACCGGCGCGGTCGATCTCGTCAAGGAAGGCGTCACCGGCTTCCTCGTCGATCCGACCGATATCGCGGGCTATTCCGACCGGATCGCGCGCTTCGTCGCCGAGCCTGCCCTACGCGACGCGATGGGCGACGCGGGTCATACGGAGGCGAAGCGATATCGGTGGGACAGTGCCAATCAGGCGGTGCTCGACACCTATCTCGATATGCTGAAATAGATCGGCGCCGCACCCTCTGCCGTTCGCCCTGAGCCTGTCGAGGGGCGTGTCTGGCCCTCATGCTTCGACAGGCTAAGCACGAACGGACGTGAGGATGCTGACGCAGCGATCAAGCCGCCCGCCCTCTCGCCAATCGAACGTCAACGGCGCCTCGCGGAAGGCGAACCGGTCGAGATGCTCCTCGACCACCTTCCGCATCCGCGCCGTATCCTGATCCTCGGGCACGGCGAGTTCCAGGTCGAGCGTGTCGCTCGCCGCCCGCATCGCCAGCGTCGAACCGTTGGGAAAGGCGATGCTGCCTTCCTCCTCGGTATAGCGCGTCTCCATCTTGTGGCTCCAGTGTTTCGCCAGTTGCTGGAGATAGCGGCTCGCCGATTGCGTCGGGACGCGCACGATCGACAGCGTCATGCCATGCGCTCCACCTTGCGGACGAGGTCGTCGATCGATCCGACGATGTCGTCGACCTGATCGTCGGTCAGGCTGCCGCGCATCAGCCGCTCCTGCAACACATGCCGCAAATTGCCCATCGCCCGGCGCACCGGCGCGCGGTCGCTCCTTTTGGTCCGTTCGCCAAGACCTTCCAGCCGCGCGATCAGTGCGGCGACCTCCTCACTACGCTCGCCCAGATGCGCGCGTCCGTCGGCGGTCGCCGCGAACCGCTTCTTCGCGCCCTCGCTCGCTTCTTCGTCGATCAGCCCCATCTCGCCGAGCATCGTCAAAGAGGGGTAGATCACGCCCGGGCTCGGCGCATAGGCCCCGCCCGTCATCTCTTCGATCGCGCGGATCACGTCATAGCCGTGGCGCGGTTCGTCCGCGATCAGCTGGAGCATCACGAGCCGCAACTCGTCGCCGTCGAACATCCGGCGGCTGCGACCACCGCCGCGCCCGCCGTCGGGACCATGTCGGCCACGGGGACCGCCGCCGCCATGAATGTCCCAGCTCATCGAAAATGGCCCGCGCGCCCAATGCCCGCCCCTGCCACCGTGGTTACCATCGTGGCTGCCTCTGCAACCGTGCATTCCTGCAAACATCGTCATTCCTTTATGTCTTACGATAGCGCCAAGATATATCTTAAAATTTCTCAGTCAAGACAGTCCAAGATATATTTTACGGATCGTCATACCAGGCACGTCCCGGTATCCAGCGGTACGGGCGATGCGTTTGCGGATGGCGTGAAAGGGTTCGCGCGAAGACGCTAAGACGCGGAGAGGTAGCGCTTGCCGCGAAGCGGCTCTCCCATCAACGACGGTGCAGCGTGGGCGATGGGTGATTGTTGCAGGCGGCTTTGCCGCGGGGGTGACCTCTTCGCGTCTTAGCGTCTTCGCGCGAACCAAAACCCCCTCCGCGTCTCCGCGTGAAACCAAAAGCTCCCCCACAACCGCTGGCCTAACGCGCCGAACGCCCTACATTCCCCGCATGCCCGACCTATTCGCAGGGATCGAACCCCCCGCCCCCGCCGATACGCATCCCGACAACGCCCCGCTCGCCGATCGCCTGCGTCCCCGCGCGCTGGATCAGGTGGTGGGTCAGGATCACCTCACCGGGCCCGAGGGGGCGATCGGGCGGATGGTCGCGGCGGGGCGTCTGTCGTCGATGATCCTGTGGGGGCCGCCGGGGACGGGAAAGACGACGATCGCGCGGCTGCTCGCCGATGCGGTCGACCTGCGCTTCGTCGCGATCAGCGCGGTGTTTTCAGGCGTCGCCGACCTCAAGAAAGCCTTTGCCGAGGCGCGCGAGCACGCGCGTATGGGCAAACGCACCTTGCTCTTCGTCGATGAAATCCACCGTTTCAATCGCGCGCAACAGGACGGTTTCCTCCCCTATGTCGAGGATGGCACCGTGACCTTGGTCGGCGCGACGACCGAAAATCCGTCGTTCGAACTCAACGCCGCCTTGCTCAGCCGCGCGCAGGTGATGATCCTCGAACGCTTGGGCCGGGGCGCGCTCGAACAATTGCTCGACCGTGCCGAGGCGGAGATGGAACGCCCGCTCCCGCTCGAGCCCGCCGCGCGCGACGCGCTGATCGCCAGTGCCGACGGCGATGGCCGGTTCCTGCTCAACCAGGCCGAGACGATCTTCTCGGTCGATCTCAAGAAGGCACTCGATCCCGCTGGCCTGTCGGCCTTTTTACAGCGCCGCGTCGCGGTCTACGACAAGGATCGGGAGGGGCATTACAATCTGATCAGCGCTCTCCACAAATCGATCCGCGGCTCCGATCCGCAGGCCGCGCTCTATTATCTCGCGCGGATGCTGACCGCGGGCGAGGAACCGCTGTATCTGCTCCGCCGCCTGACCCGCGCCGCGGTCGAGGACATCGGCCTCGCCGATCCGCAGGCGCTCGTCCAGTGTATCGCCGCCAAGGATACCTATGATTTCCTGGGCAGTCCGGAGGGGGAGATCGCGATCGCGCAGGCGTGCCTGTATCTCGCCACGGCGCCCAAATCGAACGCGGCCTATAAGGCGCAAAAGGCCGCCTGGCGTTCCGCCAAGGAAACCGGGTCGTTGATGCCGCCGCCCAACATCCGCAACGCCCCGACCAAGCTGATGCGCGACATCGGCTATGGGAAGGATTACGCCTATGACCATGACGCGACCGACGGATTCTCGGGCGCGAACTACTGGCCCGACGAACTGCCCCCGCAAATCTATTACGAACCGGGCGAGCGCGGGTTCGAGGCGAGATTGCGCGAACGACTGGCGCATTGGACGAAATTGCGCGAGGAGCGTCGGCATGACCTTTGATACCTGGGACGACGTCGCCGCCTTCGCCCTCACCCTCCCCGATGCCTATATGGAAAGCTTCTATGGCGTTCCTGCGCCCAAGGTGAACAAAAAGGCGTTCGTGTCGCGCGGCAGTGAGGACGGCAGCTTCGTCGCGATGAGCACGACGGAGGAAAAGCCCGTCCTGCTCGAAACCGATCCGGACACCTTCTGGCAAACCCCGCATTACGACGGCTGGTCGAACCTGCTCGTCCGTTATGGCAGCGCCGATCCCGACCGGGTCGCCGCGGTCATCACCCGCGCCTGGTGGGACCGCGCTTCGGAGGCCCAGCGCGCCGGATTCGGTGACCGTCCCTGATCGCAGCTGACCGGCCAACCCTCGACGCGGTCGGACCCGATCGGTTCGCGCAGTTCGCCGCGATCGATTGGTCGGGCGCCAGGGGGGATAGTCACCCCGGTATCGCGCTCGCGACGTGCCGGGCGGGGGCGGCATCACCCGCGCTGATCGCCCCGCCGACGCGGCACTGGTCCCGCACCGCGATCCTCGAGTGGCTGCTCGCGAATCGCACGCGCCCGATCCTCGTCGGGTTCGATTTCAGCTTTTCCGCGCCCTTCGTCGAACGCGGCGCGCATCTGCCGGGGGAGACCGACAGCACATCGGCGCGTGCGCTCTGGCGCTATATCGATGCGCGAAGCGGGGATGCCGATCTGGGGGCGGCATCGTTTCTCGATGCGCGCCGGGGCAAGCATTTCTACCTCGGCGCGGCGGACGGCGAAAAGCGCGATTTCCTCTTCTACCGCCGGTGCGAACAGCTCGGCGACACCGCCAAGCCATCGACCGTCTACGACGCGATCGGCGCCGCGCAGGTGGCCAAGGCCAGCTTCGCCGGCATGCGGCTGCTCCATGCGATCGATGGTCGCATCCCGATCTGGCCCTTCGACCCGCTGCCCGCCCGCGGCCCCTATAACGGCCCCGATAACGGCCCCTATCGCGGAATGGTCATCGTCGAAATCTACACCGCGATCGCCGCAAGAGCCGCCGGGATCGCGCGGGGACGCAGCAAGATCCGCGATGCCGCGACGCTCGACGATGCGCTGGCCGCGATCGGCAGCGGCCCCCACGTGCCGCTGCCCCGCTATGACGACCATGCGACCGATGCGATACTCACCGCCGCCTGGCTGCGCACCCATGCCGCGCGCCGCGACCTGTGGCATCCCGCCGACATGACGCCGTTGGTGGCGCGAACCGAAGGCTGGACGTTCGGCGTGGCCTGACCGGTATCGACGACCGTGGCCGGGCCACCAATGATGACAGCGTCGGCACCGCCGCCTACAGCGCGCCCCATGTCGCCGGATCATTATGACGCCATCGTCCTGGGCGCAGGCGCCGCGGGGCTGATGTGCGCCGCGGTGGCGGGACAGCGTGGGCGACGGATATTGCTGGTCGACCATGCCGACGAACCGGGACGCAAGATCCTGATCTCCGGCGGCGGGCGGTGCAATTTCACCAACCTCCATACCGCGCCCGACCGCTATCTGTCCGCCAACCCGCATTTCGCCAAATCGGCGCTGGGGCGCTACACCGCCGCCGATTTCATCGCGCTGGTCGACCGCCACGGCATCGCCTGGCATGAAAAGACGCTCGGCCAGTTGTTCTGCGACGGATCGGCGAAACAGATCGTCGCGATGCTCCTCGACGAAGCCGCGGCGGGTCAGGTCGATCTGTCGCTGGGCCACGCGATCACCGATATCGCTTATGCCGACGGGTATCGCGTCCGCGTCGGCCCTCGCGTCGTGACCGCACCCGCGCTGGTGCTCGCGACCGGCGGACCTGCCATCCCGAAGCTCGGCGCGACCGGCTTCGCCTATGGCGTCGCGCGCCAGTTCGGGCTGAAAATCGTCGAACCGCGCCCGGCGCTCGTCCCGCTGACGCTGGGCAACGACGATGCGCTGTTCCGCGACCTGTCGGGCGTCGCCGCCCCGGTCGAGGCGCGCGCGGGCAAGGCGCGGTTTCGCGAAGCCGCATTGTTCACGCATCGCGGCCTGTCGGGACCCGCGATCCTGCAGGTGTCGAGCTATTGGCGGCATGGCGAGGATATCGCGATCGATTTCCTCCCCGATATCGCCCCCGACTGGCTTACCGACGCGAAGCGGCGTCAGCCGCGCGCCACGCTGCGGCGATTGCTGGGCGCGACCCTGCCCGATCGGCTTGCCGACGCGCTGGCCGCGCGACTCGGGATCGGTGAACTCGGCGCGGCCACCGATCGCCGCCTGGCCGACGCGGCGCGGACGCTGGCGGACTGGCCCTTCCATCCGGGCGGCACCGAAGGCTTCGCCAAGGCGGAGGTGACCGTCGGCGGAATCAGCACCGCGGAGCTGTCGTCGCGGACCATGGCCGCGCGCCGCATGCCGGGGCTCTACGCGATCGGGGAGGCGGTCGACGTCACCGGCTGGCTGGGCGGGTATAATTTCCAATGGGCCTGGGCCAGCGGCTGGGCGGCGGCGCAGGACCTGTAGCGCCACCCGCACGACCATTGACGATTGCGCGGCGTCCCGACCGGCTTTAGCCGATGCGCATGTACCGCTTCCTCCTCCCCCTGTCGCTGCCCGCCGTCCTGCTGGGACTGGCGGCCCCCGCGATCGCCCCCGCCCGCACCGCGCCGGGCATCGTCCATGTCCGGCTCGACACCTCGGCCGGGCCGATCACGCTGGCGCTCGATGCGCGGCATGCGCCCAAGACGGTGACCAATTTCCTGCAATATGTCGACGACGGCCGGTTCGACGGCATCCAATTCTATCGCGCGGCCCGGCGGAAGGACGCGCCGACACAGGGGTTCATCCAGGGTGGCATCCGCACCGACGCGCGCCGGATCCTGCCCCCCTTCCCGCTCGAAACGACCGCGCAGACGGGGATCAGGCACGTCGACGGCACGATTTCGATGGCGCGGCGCGGCGATCCGAGTTCGGCGGGGGGCAATTTCTTCATCACCGTCGGCCCCATGCCCAGCATGGACGCGCATGGATCGTCGGTCGGCTATGCCGCCTTCGGCCATGTCGTCGGCGGGATGGCGACCGTCCGCCGCATCCTCGCGCGGCCCACCGGTGGCCGGATGGGCGGCCAGATTTTCCTCAAGCCCGTCGCGATCACCCGCGCCGTCCGGCTCGATGGCAAAGCGAAACCAACGGGTTACGTCAAACCCTGGCTCGAAAAGACTCGCAAGGAGGCGCGCTAGCCTCGGGCCGGTGCGCCGCGCCCGGCGCACCCTTCCCTAAACGACGGGTTGCTCTTAAGAGGGGTCGTCCCTACTTAGGCCGACTTCATGCCATTTTCTCATCTCCCCCCGCTTCTCGCCGAGGCGCTCACCGCGCGCGGCTATACCTCACCCACCCCGGTCCAGGCCGCGGTCATCGAGCCGGAGGCCGCCGGGCGCGACCTCGTCGTCTCGGCGCAGACCGGATCGGGCAAGACCGTTGCGTTCGGGCTCGCCATGGCGACCGAATTGCTCGGCGATGGCGGTACGCCGCCGCCCGGCCTGCCGATCGCGCTGATCGTCGCCCCGACCCGCGAACTCGCGTTGCAGGTCAGCCGCGAACTCGCCTGGCTGTACAAATCGGCGAACGCGCGCATCTCGACCTGCGTCGGCGGGATGGACGCCAGCAAGGAACGCCGCAGCCTGGCGCACGGGACGCATATCGTCGTCGGCACGCCGGGCCGGTTGCGCGACCATCTCGAACGCGGCGCGCTCGACCTGTCGGCGCTCAAGGTCGCCGTCCTCGACGAAGCGGACGAGATGCTCGACATGGGCTTCCGCGAAGACCTCGAACAGATCCTCGACGCCGCGCCCGAAGGCCGCCGCACGCTGATGTTCTCGGCGACGATGCCCAAGCCGATCGTCGCACTGGCCAAGCGTTATCAACGCGATGCGCTGCGTATCTCGACGGTCGGTGAAGATCGCGGCCATGGTGACATCAGCTATCAGGCGGTCGCCGTCGCCCCGGCCGATATCGAAAACGCGGTCATCAACCTGCTGCGCTTCCACGAAGCCGAAACCGCGATGCTGTTCTGCGCCACGCGGGACAACGTTCGCCATCTCCACGCCAGCCTGGTCGAACGCGGCTTCCACGCGGTCGCGCTGTCGGGCGAACATTCGCAGAATGAACGCAATGCCGCGTTGCAGGCGCTGCGCGATCGCCGTGCCCGTGTCTGCGTGGCGACCGATGTCGCCGCGCGCGGGATCGATCTGCCGACGCTCAGCCTGGTCGTCCATGTCGAATTGCCGCGCGATGCCGAAACGCTCCAGCATCGCTCGGGCCGGACGGGTCGTGCGGGCAAGAAGGGCACCGCGGTCCTGATCGTTCCGTATCCGCGACGTCGACGTGTCGACATGATGCTGAAACAGGCGAAGATCGCGTGCGAATGGATCAAGGCGCCCTCCGCCGACGATATCCGCGCGCAGGATCGCGAACGGCTGATCGAAACGCTGATGGCACCGGTCGAGATCGACGATGAGGATCGGGCGCTCGCGACCCGGCTGATGGCGGAAAAATCGCCCGAGGATATCGCCGCCGCGCTGGTCCACGCGCATCGCGCCAGCATGCCGCAGGCCGAGGATCTGCTCGACGGCGACGGTGCCCCGCCCCAGTCCGATCGTGGCCAGGGGCCGCGCGCCGGTTTCGAGGATATCGTCTGGTTCCGGATGAACATCGGGCGTCGCCAGAATGCGGACCCGCGCTGGGTGTTGCCGCTGATCTGTCGGCGCGGCCATGTGACGAAGTCGGAAATCGGCGCGATCCGTATCGGCCCCAACGAAACCGCCTTCCAGGTGCCCCGATCGGTCGCCGCGCGCTTCGCCGCCGCGATCCAGCGCACCGCGCAGGGCAATGAGGAAGAAAGCGGCGTCGCCTTCGAACCGATGGCCAATCCGCCCGAACAGGGCGGCGCCCCGCGTGGCCCCCGCGCGCCCCGCGACAATGCCGCGCGCCCACCGCGTGACGGTGGCGCGCGTCCGCGCAGCGGTCCCGGCGGCGGGTCGGGCGGCGGCGCGTCGGGCGGCGGTCGCCCGCCCGCCAAACCCTATCGCGGCAAGCCCACGCGCTCGGCGTGACCGATCGCGCTGCCGGCGGCGTCCGCATCCTGGTCGATGCGGATGCCTGCCCGGTAAAGGACGAAATCTACAAGGTGGCGTGGCGGCACGAGGTGCCCGTGACGATCGTCGCGAACAGCCATTTCCGCCTTCCCGTCCATCCGCTGATCGCGCGAATCGTCGTCGACGACGGGTTCGACGCGGCG
>Ga0206131_10000666_pt1 | contig 46373 bp, 44 predicted proteins | sample Helgoland_Spring_FD_148636 | JGI IMG/M metagenome (GOLD analysis project Ga0206131, IMG submission 148636) | Pelagic subsurface seawater microbial communities from Kabeltonne, Helgoland, North Sea - Helgoland_Spring_Bloom_20160517_1 | ecosystem: Environmental > Aquatic > Marine > Epipelagic ... | reverse complement strand
TTTTTTTTCTTGATGAAAATCCATCTTCATCTTTAAGCTCAACTATACTTTTCCAATATAAATATTCATTAATCGGTTCAGAAGAATTTGTTATTATATTTATATTAGTTAATTTATTAAAATAATCTTTGAATATCTTTTTTTTACTAGTAGTATTATTAGATTCTCCATCGTCTACCAAAACATTTGGTCTTAACTCATTGAATTTACTTTGGACTAATTTTTTAAATTCATTTAAGACATTTTCTAACACGATATATTTTCCTAATACACGTGTGGTCACTACATTAGTTTCTAATTTATTGGAACTATCTATTTTAACGAACTCTATCTTATCTATATTAGCAAATTTTTCATAATAATATTGTATTTTAATCATATTTCCATTAGCTTCATCTTCTGAAGCTGAATAGTCTATACTAATATCATCAGATTTTTCGTCAAGCTCATCAAACCTAGGTAAATTATTATATTTTAAATAAACAGTATCTTTAAATTGTAAAAATTTGTTGATCTCTAACTTATAAAAATTACTAGTTCCTTTTAAAGGATGGTTGTATTTAAATTTAATATCAGTTATTGTGTAATTTTCGTCTCCAATGTGTCTTTCTAATTGTTTTATAAATTCAACTTTTCCATTAATTATAGATTCACCTTTGTTAGAACTAAATATAAATCCATATGGTTTTAAAAAAATCCAATCTGGATCTTCATAAATAAATTTTTCCTTTGTTTTTAATTCAGATAGTTTAGGAAATATATTTTTTCTAATATTTTTGAAAAAAGTGTCATTAATGTATTGTATATTTATTTCAACATTATTTAACATTTCTCGTATACGTTTTAAACCAGGTCTAATAGTAGATTTAATTAAATCGATATTGTATTTTATATCATCCGTTTTTAAATTTTTAACTTTATCAAGTAAATCTTTTTTAATTTTGAATAAATTTTTTTCTTCAGTTTCTATTTCACCTTGAGCATAATTTAATAATTCATCTTTACCCTCTAAACTCAAAAATTGGTTATAATCTATTGTTAATTTATTAATAGCTTCTAATAAATCAGTAGGTTTATATATTTCTATAAAGTCCCATCTTTTTCTAAATTCATCAGTTCCATCATCTTTTAAATTTAAAGTGGTTTTTTTGAATTTATCTATATTTTTAATATAACTATCAAAATCATCTTTAATTTCATCAAATCTATTACTAAATCCATTTATACCACTTAAAATTCTAAATCCAGTAATAAATTCCTCTTTTCTGAAACCAAGTCTTTTTTTCTTAATTTTCTTTTCAAAATTAATATAATTTGTTTCTGCAATAATTTTTAAAATTTTTTCATTTTCAGTAAATCTTTTTACTATTTCTAAAGGTTTTTTTAATTCACTTTCAAGTTTTAATTTATAGACTCTACTATGAAGTTCTTTAATATGATTTATTTTTGTTATTTGAAAATCAGGAATAAGACATTTTTTAATAAAATTAAGTGGGGTCATTTTAAGTTTAAGTTCAAGTTCATATGATTTGATAATTTTATCATGAAATGCTATCATTAAAATTTGGTTTATTTTCCATCTATCCATGATATCATTGGTACTTTTATCGATATATTTAGCTTTAATTTCTCTTTCACCTAAAAAATATTTTTTATCATCATTACCTATAACCATATGCTTAACCATGGGTCTATTACGTTCATAAAATATTGCTATATCTCTAAAATTTTTAAAATCATAAATTTCAGGAGTATCACTTTTTGTTCCTGATTTTCTTGTTATTCTTTTTACATTTTTATATGTTGGTTCAAAAACAAAATCATAATCATCTAAACTAGGTAATTCAGGAACCGTATTATATGGTTCTTCTTCTTGAAAAATTTGATAATCTATATCTTGCCAATTTCTAACATTTTTACCTAAATCAAGTGATCCTAACTCAGTTTCCTTGAATTTAAACTTAACTCTATTTCCTTCTAAGTTTCCTTTTATAGGCATTAATGGATTATTACAATTAAATAATATTTCCTTATCCCTTCTTACAGCTTTTTTATAATTTCTTCTCATATGTATATATATATATCATAAAAAAAATTTCTTAATAAATTATTTACGTTTATTTAGTAAATCTAACATGTATAAAAATAAATTTATTATATCCAAGTATAAACTTATTGTGGCAAAAACATAATCATCTACATCAAATTGATATTTTCTATGATTTCCACCTACTATCAATTGTGTATCATAAATAATATAAATTGAAAATAAAATTGCTCCAACTGCTGCAATTAAAGTATTTATAAAATTATTTTGAAAAAATATATTCAATAAACCCATTACAATCAGTCCTATTAAGATTGATACAAGTATTCCTCCTGAAGTAGTAAAATCGGTTTTTGTATTGATAGCATAAATAGTTAAGCCTATTGTAATTACACTAGTAATAATAAATCCATATAGTACTGTAATTTGAGAATATCTTGTGGAGATAATAGCTACCATATAAGACATTGCTAATGTAAAAACACTAAGAATGATATAATTACTAGGATACTTTCTTAAGGTATCTATACAACAACAAAGTGGTCCAATAAATGTAGCAAAAGTAATAAATACAGATAAAATTAATAAACCTTGACCTGTATCTGTCATTGCAAATGATCTTGCACTATCATTTGTAACAAATAAAGCAGTTATTCCTGAAGTGAATAATAGTTGTAAAGTTAATAATGTGTAAACTTTTCTTATGAATCCTTTTCTTACATCCTTATCTAAAAAATTAGACATATCGTTATAAGATGCACCCATTTCAGGATCATAAGTGTTTTTGAAATTTGACATATTATTAGGATATAATTTTATAATATCATCTTTTTTAATTAAATACAATGAATACTTTACTAAAAATTTTATATTTTCTTTTTTTTTTATTACAATACTATGTAAAGTCATAAAAAAATTGATAATTAAACATATGTTTTTATTTATAATATATGGAAACTAGTAACAGAGTTATTGATTCAGGATACATTAAATATAACGATGATGGAGAAGAAGAAGTAATACCAATTCCTTATAATACTAATAATAAATTAATAACTTCAAGTGAGGTTATTAATATCTTACAAAAATTAAATGTTTCTGTAGGGAAAATTAATAATTTACAAGTTATTCAACAATCTTTTGTACATAAATCATATATTGAAAAAAATATGATTCCAACTAATATATTGAACAAAGCTAAAAAAGAACTTGGTAATCCTATACATCTTTTAGATTTACAAAAGAAAAGTTATGAAAGATTAGAATTTTTAGGAGATAGAATTATTAAATTATGTGTAACAAAATATTTATTTTTAAGATATCCTAATGATGATGAAGGATTTATGACTAAACTTCAAACTAAAATAGAAGATAAAAGGAATTTAGCAGCAATGTCTAAACATTTAGGTTTAGATAAACATTTTATTATTTCTAGGCAAATTGAAAAGAAATATGGTAGAAATTTAGAAAAAATTCATGAAGATGTATTTGAGGCTTTTATGGGAGCGTTATATTTAAGTAATGGTTTTGAACCATGTATGTTGTTTTTAATTAATCTTTTAGAAACTTTAATAGATTATGCAGATAAACTTTATTGTGATAATAATTATAAAGATGCTTTGTTAAGATACTATCATAAGCAAGAATATAGTTATCCTAAATATGAAGTAATTTATTATGAGGGTCCACCTCATGATAGAATATATCTTATTGGAGTTCTAAAACATAATATTACTAATAAAGATAGTATTGAAGATAAGTTTGTAGGGTATGGAATAGGAAATAGTAAAAAAATAGCAGAACAAAGATCTGCTAAAATGGCTTTAATTGTATTTGGACTACTTAATGATGACCAATATAGTAATGGTGATATTTACTATCCTGATTGGAATGGTATTAAACATAAGTTAATTGATAACCGCGATAATAACTTAGATTTTAATGAAATAACTAAAGATCAGTCAATTTTACTGGTAAAAAATAATAAAAAAGAGTCCTCTGGTGATGAAGAAAGTGATTTAGAAGGTGATGAATTAGATGTTATTTAATTTATTTAAGAAAATACAAGTTATATTGTATAATGAATACTAAAGAATTAATAAGTAAGAAAAACATTGGTAATTTATACAAAGTTATTAATAAAGATCACAAGTATGGTAAAACTAAAGATAAAAAAAAGAAGGTAATTGATAAATTAATCACTAATATGAAAAAAGTATACAAATCTTTAGATTTATCTAAGATTAATAAAAGAAATTACAAAAATATTTTTGATCAATTTAATAAAATTTCAATTGAAGAAACTCTGAAATCTTTAGAAGATAAAACTAATATAAATAAAAATAAATATAGAAGAGATTTTAAGTCAACTCCAAAAAGAGAAGTTAAAGTTATGTCTAGACCTGCATTTACTAAGAACCAATTTGAAAATAGGGCGGGAAATAAAGATAATTCAAAATATGAAATACCAAAAAATAAATTTGGAGCAATTAATAGTAACAACATTAATAATAATATTGATAATGAAAGAACCATGATTGATTCTATGTTTCAACCAATGAGACAACCTAATAAAAATGAAAGTTTATTTAATAATATGAGTTTAGAAAAAAATCAAGGTCAAATGAATAACATGATTACACAAATGGAAAGTGAAAGAAAATTTGAAAATACAGAAGGTAGACCTAGTACTCCTGATTTTTTAAAAGCAACTAAAGTGACTTCAGATAAACCTAAAGATTTAACTATTCCTAGAAATAACTCAAATAGTTTACAATCTAGAAATCAAGTTAACCAACCTATTTCTAATAAATCTAACAATGGATTTAATGAAATGGGTACTTTAGATGATGGAGAATATTCTAATCTTAATAGTGTAAACATTTCAATGGCTCCTAAGAAAGAATTTGTAGATAATAATGCATCATTTGAAGATAGATTAAAACAACTCCAATCTGAAAGAAATGTCAATATTGATGTAGAACAAGCTTCTGAAAATGATTTTAATAAACAAATGGAACTCAAAAATACTACTATAAATAATAATAATAATACTAATCAAATAATTAACAATGAATATATGATGGAACCTGAAAAAAGAGGTTTTAGAGATACTCGAGATACTCGAGACACTAGAGACACTAGAGATACTCGATATACTAGAGATACTCGAGATACTAGAGATACTCGAGATACTCGAGACACTAGAGATACTCGAGACACTAGAGACACTAGAGATACTCGAGATACTAGAGACACTAGAGATACTCGAGATACTCGAGATACTAGAACAGAAAGAGGTATTAGAGAAGAATTAGTATCTAGAACTCAAAATATTCCTGATAATAATATGACTAAATATAATACAGAACTGGGGAATCAAAATTTAGAGTATGTTAGAATGATTAATGAACTACAGTCTAAAGTTAGAAACTTAGAAGAAGAAAATGTAAAGTTAAATGAATCAACTAGTTATGTTGAGGAGTTAATAAAAAACATAACTAATTTAAAAAAAGAAAATGAATCTTTGAAAGATAATTCTCAAATTAACAGTATTAATAATAGTATTTTAAATCAACGAGAACATTCAATAATAGACAAAGAAAATGAAGTCAATAAATTATTAGATATTTATCATCAAATTAATAATAAAAAATATATTCAATTAGATGTGTTTTCTAATGAAACATCTGAATATACTTATGAATTTGAAAATATTAGTGGAATAGTAGGAATTAAACTAATGTCTTATTCATTACCAAAACCAAGATATAATATTACAACTAAAAATAACATTTTTAAGTACACTATAAATGATGTTGATAAAGAAATTAATATCCCTATAGGATATTATAGTATAGATAAACTAACTGAACATTTGAATAAATCAGAAGATTTTAATATTGAAAATAGTAATCATAAATTGATATTAAAAGCTGAAGCAGATGTAGATTTAGATAATTCATTTCTAATAGTTAATAATTTAGGTTTTCAAAAGAGCACGTATGGAAAAGAAATAAAAGCTAGCAAATCATGGGATTTAAGATTGCCAGATAAATTATTCCTCTATATTAAGAATATTAATGAATCTATACCAATTGGTATATTATATTTTAATGAAATATTTAGTAGTGAAGTTTTATTAGAGGAACCTATTGATTTAAATAATTTTGAAATAAAATTAACTGATGAAGATGGTGAATTATTTGATTTCACTAACTTGCACCATAGTTTGAGTTTTAAAATAGAAGTTATTATGAATGAGAGTTTAGGAAGTGAAGTAAACCTTTCTACATAAATTCATATCATCATCTTTAGTAACATTTTTTGTGATTTCTTTAAAACTTTCTCCCTTTAATAATCTTAGGATAAAGTTTATACTATATACTCCGCATTCAGAACCTTTAAATTGATGTCTAACATTATTAAATAAATGTATTGGTTTTATATTTTTACTTTGCAAAAATATTTTAATTTTTTCAATATATTCCATTATTTCTTTTTTTTCTTTTATGCCATAAGAATCAAAATAATATATATGTCCTTTTTGTAAATCTACATATAATCCAACCCAATGACTTCCACCCGTGGTACTATAATCATGGTTTATTATCATTCCTATTTTAGTAATATTTTTATTCCATAAATTAGCTAAACTATTTTCAGGTTTATTCATTTTTAGAACTGGTAAATCTTCAAAGTCTAATGGTACCGCTCCAAAAGAAACAAAATCTGTATGTGTTTTTTCATATTGTTCTAAAACTAAATCAATATTAGTTGTATTTAACCATTTAGTACCTCTATCTGGTCCAGGTGGTCTAAAAGTGAATTTTTTAATTTCTTCATCTTCTAAATCTTCAACTATGTCTAAATTCAGCCAACATAATTGATCATCACAATCATATTTATTTTTTAATTCTTTATTAATATTTCTTAAAAGTTGTTTTTTGGTTGATGTAGTAGTATTAATTTTTATTGAAAACTTATTATTTATTTGATTACCTATTTTTTTTAATTGTTCTAATGTAAAACAACTTCCTTCTGAAAATACTTTTCCGGGTGCACATCTTTTTTCAACATCTTTAAATTCATTAGTCATTTATATAAGTTAGAAAAAAATTAATATTAATTTTTTCTAACTTATATAAATAATGAATTATTATCAAAAATACCTAAAATATAAAAAAAAATATTTAAATTTAAAAAAATTAGATATGAAGGGGGGATTTTTTGAAATTACTACAGAAAGCAGTCTAGCTAGTTTAACACAAATGAAAAACGCATTAGCTACAACAGAATCTAATGACAATTTTGCCAATACAGATAAAATTAAAGTTAATCAATTAGTTGATCAACTTAAAACTTATTTGTGTGATACAGAAACATCAACTACTGAACCTACTATGGAACCTACTAAACCTGTTGCTGAACCTACTACGGAACCTGTTGTTGAACCAACACCTGAACCTACTATGGAACCTACTGAACCTACTATGGAACCTGTTGTTGAACCTACTATGGAACCTACTGAACCTACTATGGAACCTGTTGTTGAACCTACTACTGAGCCTACTATGGAACCTGTTGTTGAACCTACTACTGAGCCTACTGATGTTAATAGTTCTACACCACCAATTAGTTCTGATAGTCCAGGAATGAGCGGTGGATATTTATTAAGAGGTTTATTAACTGAAAGTTCATTAGATTTAAGTTCAAGTGATACCATATCATCAACTGAAATTTAATTTTATTTTAAAGAGTATATTTATTATTTAATAATGTTAATTTTAAAAGATATGAATGAGTTGAAGGAATTTATTAAAGAAAATAAATTAGTAATATTGTTATTTTCTGCAACATGGTGTGGTCCATGTAAAATGTTAAAACAAAAAATAATAGAAGAAGAAGAAATATTAAGAGGTATTCAAATTGGATATGTAGATATTGATGATGAAAATTTTGAAGAATTAGTTGATTTATATAAAATATCATCAATACCAACTATTTTATTTGTAGGATTAGATGAAACTGAAGTCAAAGAAATAAAAAGAATAGAAGGTTATGATTGGATAGGTTTACAAATGTATATAGAGAGTTTAGTAAAAAAAGATTACTAATTTTATAATAATGATCAACTATTATAAAATTTTAGGAATTGAAACTTTTAGCAATATTAGTTTAATAGAATCCTATAAAAATAGTTTAAAAAAATATAAAAACTTACCTTTCTACAGTGCTAAAGTTAAGGATGAAATTAAGAAATTAAAAGAAGCTTATTATGTATTATCTACTGATAAATTAAAAGTAATATATGATCAAAAATTAAAAAAATCTATTAAAATAAAAAAGGATTTAAATATAGAACGAGATGTTTTAAGAAATGATTATAACAATACTATTTATTCTAGAAATTTTGAAACTTACACTAAAAATGTCATAAATCTTGAAAAAGAATTTGAATTAAAAAAATCTAAGTTAAATGTCAATAAAAAAAATAGTAATTATATTAATGAGTAATTTTTCCAATAATAGGATTTTGAATTCAAAAATTGGCTACATCCAACGAAATTTTAGATTAAAAAAAATAAACTCAATGTTCAATGAATTTAGGAGTTTAAAGTTAGATCAAAACGCAGAAAAAATGGAATTTGATAGTTTTAGTAAACTGGTCAGGACAAAAGAAGTTATTTTAAAAACACGTGGTATTGCCGAATATTACAATACGATTGGTTTTAAAAATAAACTTAATGGACAGAAAATATTAACTAGTTATATCTTAAAATATTTTTCTAAAGACATTCTTGGAGATGAGAAAAAATGGCATCAAGATGATAAGGCTATTATTCAATGGGGTGAAAATTTAGTTGATCTTTTCCAAAATTTAGTTATAAGTGACTATCAAAGTTTTAAAACTTTTGGAGACTTTCTAGTCAGTTATGAAGAAGCCATTTTATTATGGTTAAAAGGAGATAAAAGTAGGACAATTGAATCTATAATAATCTCGTATTATAATAGAATGGAACATATTCAAGTTATTGAAAAAGATAATAAATTAGATAAAGTTCAAAAAAAACATATGTTAAATGAATTAAAAAATCAGTTGAGAGAATTAATGATTAGTATGAAATTATTAGATAAATCATTTGATGTTGAATATTTTCAAAAAAATTATGTGAATATTTATCAAAATATGGAAAAAGGATACAAAAACATTCTTAATAGTTTAGCAGTTAATATGAAAAAAGCATTTACTATGAAACTTTTGGAAGATATAAAAAATGGAGAAATAAAATCTATTTTATTTAATTTTATGGAAATAGGAGATAGAATTGTCCAAATATGTCCAAAAAAATATAAAGACTCGTTTAAAAAGAAATTCAGTGAAGAACACATGATTGAATGTCTAGTTTCAAGTATATGGAATAAAGAATTAATAGATCACATTAACTTTATTGTAGATAGTATTATTATGTTTGATAGTAAAGCTAAAGAAAAAGAAAATTTTGAATTTAAAAAAAATATTAATTTATTAACATTAAACGATTATGAAAACAACATTGTTAAAATAATCTTGTTATTAAATGAAAAAATAGATGAATTATTCAAATCAATTTTTGAACTGTCTAAAAAACAATAAATTAATCATCTATTAATAATGGCATTCCATCAATTCTATATAAAATAATAGAACCTATATCAGATTCTTCTAAGATATACTTTTTAAATTCATCATTCAGTTTATTAACATAATCTAAATGAAGACAATGATATACCATTTTCATAATAGTATAAATAATTTCATCTGGTAAACGGTCGAGATTCATATAAATTAATATTCTACTAATAATTTCAATTTTTATTTATATAATTCTTTTTTCCAATCACACATACACATTGGACATTTGTTAGATTTTTTTAACCATTTTGAAATACATTCGTGATGAAATCCGTGTCCACAAAAATTTACAATAACTTCACTATGTTCACCACGATCATACTTTTCAGGACTACTCTGATTTAATGGAAATTTACAATAAGAACATTCTTTGTTTATGATATTGTAATGCCAAGAACCTATAAGGTTCATTCTAATATTGCTAATAGTAGGTTTACTCATAATATGTAAAGTATTATTGTAAAATATAATCAACTTTTTTAAAAGTTAGAAAAAATATTATTATTATTATATAAATTAATATAATGGATTATAAAAATTTTGTAAAGAAATTACATGATTTTAATATAAATTTATTTGATTATGAAATGAGACAACTATATTATCAATTAAAAAATAAAAATAATATGGTAGGTGGAGGTCGTAAAAACAATATAGATAAATTTTTTGAATGCGAAAATAAAAAAATTATTATCGATTTCTATAAAGAAAAATGTTTTGATTTAGATTTTATTAGCAATGACTATAAATCTATTTATTAAATCTATTTAACTAAATCTATTTAACTAAATCTATTTATTAAATTTTTTAAAATAATCAATCTTAACTTGATAAATATTATTCATCATGTTATTTATTATGTTAAAATTACTTTTGTTCATCAATAATCTTCTGAAATAAATATTTTTCATAAAATTATCATCTTCTAATATAACTAAAAATTCCTTAATTTTTTGTAAATATTTTTTATCGGATTTATATCCAAAACCAAAAAAATAAAAAGTGTTTTTATCAGGCCAAACTTTTTTACTTTTCCAAATACTACTAGTTTTAAATAATTTACCTAAAACAAAAACTATATTAAAAGCAAAGTTAATATTTTTTATAGTTAGATTAATTACAAGATCACCGTTTTCTTCTAAATTATTTAATAGTAATATTAAACTAGTAATAATTAATTTTAAGTTTAATTGATATGCATTTGTGTTTTTAATTTGGTAAGAAACACATGAAGCTATTCCTAAATTTAATTTTTTAGGTATATCCATGTCATAATCTTTTTCTAATATATCTCTATAAAAAATTTTATATTTATCAAAACCATCCATTTCAAATTCGACACCACCTTTTTCTGGAGGCAATGATATTCCTAAACCTGTAGCTTTAAAATTCTTAAAAATTAGTTTACTATAATTTCCAGGGGCACCACATACATCAGCAAAAAATATTTTTTTATTAGATATGTGTTTTTTTAATATATTAATTATTTCTTCTCCTATGATTTCTAATTCATCGTTATTTTCAACAAATTTTTCATCAGATAAACGTTCAAAATTAATTTTTTGATAATGTTTTTTTACCATATTTTTCATTTCTATCCAAAGTTTATTTTTTTTAGGATTCATTATTTATATTTGAGATTTTTATATAATTATTTTAAGAAATAGTTATTATAGTTATTAATGAATTTTATAACTAGTATGTTTTCTAGAACATCTATTTCTAATGAACTACCTAAACTTGAAATAACTACACTTAACACAAATTTTGAAGTTACTGAAAATGCTAAAGTTAGGTTTTTTGAATTACTACAATATGCTTCAAAAAATATAAAAGTAGCTAATGATTATAAAACTACTATAAAACTTATAGAAAAGAATGGCAATGTTAGATATTTTTCAACATATGCTAAAATTATTTAATAAATAATTTAATTAAAGAGATTTTTATTTAAATTTTATAATGGAACCTGAAAAAAATGTTACTAAAAAAGAAGAGACTGAAATTGATATTCAAGAATTGATATCATTAATTATATCAACACACGGCGGTTAATCTTTAATATTATTATATCTTTAATAATATTATGGAGAAAATTCAGATAGTTAATATTAACAATGAGGACTATAATTATGATTGCAGAATTTGTTTAGAAACTGACCATCAGAATAATCTGATAGCACCATGTGATTGTTCTGGAACACAAAAATATGTGCACATTGATTGCCTTAATCAATGGAGATTAGAAAATCTAGATAATGAAAAGTATAACCAATGTGAAATTTGTTATAGAAGATATATAATAGTAAATAATTTTGAAGAAGAAGATTTTATTTATGAATCAAAATCACCTTTATCATGTAATTTAGCTTTATATTTAATATTAAATTATTGTTTTGGTAATTTAATTTATATATTGGATAAATCTAATAATTATGAAAGTTTAGATTTTGTATCTTTTGGAATAGAAGGTAAAAATAATACAATTGCAAAAGAATTAAGTTTAGATAGTATGAACTCTTACAATTTAATTTATTATACTAGTTTTGGAGGTTTTATCATATCAATGTTATTTTGGAGCATACACATTATTTTATTATCAATAAAGCTAAAACGCAGGTTAGTGTATTTAAAAAAAATGTTTTTATTTACATTAAGTAATCTAATATTATCATTTAATTTAAATATTTCATATATTATTTATTTGATATTTAGTGATGATAGTACCTTCTTTATGACATTATTTGGTACATTAATATTTAATTTTTATATAGTTACTAATGTTATAACTAATCACAATGATGTTATTAGTAAAATGAATAAAGATATTGATAATCAAATAATTATGTCCATAAATGATGATTAAAATTAACAATTAAAATTGATATTAAATATTAATATTATTTATTATTATTATGATAAAGACTAAATCTTATAAAATTCAACCAAAATCTAACTCTACAACTGATGTAAAAAAGAATAAAGGTATTTGTAAATCTGTTAAAATCAAAAAAGATAAACTTAAAATAGAATTAGATAATCTTAGAAAATCCAAGGGATTTCGTGATTTAGGAGACATGTTGTATATTGATTAGTTAACTAATTTATTAAATTTTAATTTAAAAATGTACAAAGCTAGATTATATATTTTTTTATAATTATTAGAATTATAAAAAAATTGATATAAATATTAAAAATGTAGTATCTAATAATGTTAAAATTAGATAGTACTGATGTAAAAAATCTATTAAAAAAAATGACGAAAAATGATGAATTTGAAATTATGTTTAATAATTTTACAGAAGATAACGCTCTTACTATTATTCAATTTCATGATATACTGAAATTTATGAAATCTATATCAGTTAATAAGAAACTTAAATTAGAAAAAACAATATCATTAGATATTGTTTACTCTTCTGAAAGTTTTAATAATTCTAATATAAATTACAGAATAACTATTAAAGGTTTAGATATGATTAATAATATTATTAACTTAATCAATAAAAAATCAAATAATGAAGTATTTTCTATTGTTTTGTCTCAATTTAGTAATGATAGTAATGTATCATTTATGAGAAAAGAAAGAAAATTTTCAGATGTTGTAGATTTTAATTCATTTGATATTAGAGTTAGAAAATCTTCAGAAAATGATTTATCTTCCATTAAAGATTCAAAAAAAATTATGAATAATTTAAAAAATTTACCTTATAGTGAAATTAATAAAATTATCTATCGTTTTAAACAACGTATTTCATTAAGTTTAGTTGATACTAACAAAGAAACTCTTGTATTAGATTCTACTATTACTCAAATGAGTAGAAATATTAATGAAATTATGAATGCAAAAAAAAAATATGAAGTTGAATTGGATTTAACTACAAAAAATAATGATAATATTAATCCAAAAATTTTAAGTATTATTAATGATAATAGTATTATTATTAAAAAAATATTATCAAAAAGTGATACTATTCTTTCAAAAGAAGAAGCAAATGATGTTTTAACTAGTTATAAAAATGTTGCATATGGTTCAACAAATGAAAAAATTAAATACCTATATTCTATGCAACCTATTTCAGCCGAAGTTAATCATATTGTAGATAATATTCCAAATTCATATTCTGCCACAGATAAGGCTGATGGTGATAAAACAGCTGTTTATGTTTATAATGGAACTATTTATCTATTAAGTAATAATCTTTCCGTGACTAAAACTAGCATGACCGTAGATAAAAGTTTAGATGGAACACTTTTGGAAGGTGAAATGATATTTATTAAGGAGAAAAATAAATATTTATTAATGGCATTTGATTGTTTATTTGATGGAAAAAAAGATATAAGAATAGAACCAGATCTTAAAAAGAGGTTAAAGGTACTTCATAAAATATTAGATAAAATTAATAATAATAAATATTACAATTACAGCTCTTATTCTGGTAAATTCAATCTTAAAAATATTAATAAACATTATTTAGGTGAAATTAAATCTTTTTATAAAACTTTAAATAATGAATTAGATAACAGTAAAAAGAATATCTTATTATTTCCTAAATTATTTATCCATCCATTTGGAGCAGAACACAGTGAAGCTTTTAGTTATGGACATCTTATTTGGAATAGTTGTACAGAGAATCAAGAAATATCCTGTCCTTATAGCTTAGATGGTCTTATTTATACAGGTGTTACTCAAAAATATACGAACGATAAAAGAGAACAGAAATTTCCTATTTATAAATATAAACCCCCTGAAAATAATAGTATTGATGTATATGTTAGATTTAAAAAGAATTCTGAAAAGGGATCTTTTCTAGAGATATTCGATGATTCATTACCTAATGTTATTAAAGGAACTACTTATCGTGTCTGCGAATTAATGGTAGGTGAAAGCGTAGGTAGTCGTGAAGTACCAGTACCTTTTATGCCCCATGTTGATAATAACGAGGCATATTTTTCAATAGTTGATGGTTTGATTAGAGATATTGAAGGAAACGTTGTAATGAATAACACTGTTATAGAATTAGCTTATGATAATAAGTCTGAACTACCTCATAAATATAGATGGGTTATTCTAAGAACTCGATGGGATAAAACAGAATCAATTAATAAATATAAAAAAAGATACGGTAATTATAAAACTGTAGCTGAAAAAACTTGGAAATCAATGAAAGAAGCTGTTACTATAGAAGAGATTAAAAATTTATCAGAACCGAGTCTTTATATGAATCAAAGAAATATTTTAATAGGAAGACTAGATATGTCTAAAGGCGCTCCCCAATCTCAAGATAAATATTATCAATTAAAAACATCTATCGGAAAAAATATGAGACAATTTGCAAATTGGATTAAATCTATTATTATTTATACTTATTGTAGAGGTACTAGAATAAATCCAAATGGTAAATTTAGTAAAAAAACTATTTTAGATATAGGTAGTGGTAGAGGTGGAGATATTCTAAAATTTTTTCATGCTCGTGTACAAGAAGTAGTTGGAATTGATCCGGATTATGAAAATACTTATTCTAGTTTTGATAGTAGTAATAGTAGGTATAAAAATATGAAAGGTCGTTATCCACAGTTTCCTAAAATGACTTTTGTTCAAGCAGATGGAGGTGTTCCATTAACAGCTAAAGCTCAAAAGTCTAAAATTCTAAATTACAGTAAAGAGAGTGAAAAAATCATAGATAAAGTTATTGGTAATAAAAAGTTCGATATAATTAATTCAAGCATGGCAATTCATTATCTATTTAAAAATGAAAGTACTCTTAAAAATTTACTACAGAATATTAAAAACCATCTTAAAGTTGGTGGATATGTATTATTAACTTTATTTGATAGTGATAGAGTAATGAATATGTTAGGTGATAATAAATCGGTTGCATCATACTACACAGATGATGAAGGTAGGAAAAATAAATTTTTTGAAATAGTAAAAAAATTTGACAATAAACCTAAAAATGCAGCTGGAAATAGTATTGATGTACATATGAGTTGGATTAATGCAGATGAAAATAGTTATTTTGAAGAATACTTGGTTCCTAAAGAATTTATGATAAGTAGTATGAAAAGCATCGGATTAAAATTAGTAGATACTGATTTATTTGAAAATATGTATACTATTAATAAAGAATTTTTTGGTTCAGTAATTGAACATGAGGAAAATCCTGGAAATAAAAAATTCTATGAAAATATTGCTCAATTCTTTAAAGAACTAAAAGGTGTTGATAAAGAAGGTAAAAAATGGCAATTCTTATATAGATATTACATTTTTCAATTAGTTTAAAAATATTTATTTAGATAAATATACTTATATTTATCTAAATGCTAAAAAATTTTTTTATAAGCAATAAGAAAGCTATATCGGGAGTATATTTAGGTACTTCATTAGTTACTACTTACTATCTATTCAAGTTAAATAATAGAGCTAAGATTGAGAATATTTCAATGCATGAATTAAAAATGAAACAAGAAAATGTTAAAAAAGCTACTATTTTTGATAATAGTATTGCGTTGCTTGAAAGAAATGAACCTAATAGTTATTACAGGATTAATATTCCGAATGGAGAATATTTTGAAAAAAAATTTGATAACGATATTCCAGTTCTTTATGAAGAAACATTTAAATGGTCAACCTATTTGGGACCAATGTTATCTTTAGGAATATTAGGTGGAATGTTATGGATGATGTCTAGAAACTCTAATGGACTAAAAACAATGTTAGATTCAAATAAATCTATAGAAGTATTAAAAGATATTAAGACAGGATTTAACGATGTGATTGGACAAAAAAATGCTAAACGTGGTGTGAGTGAATTTGTGGATATATTAAAAAATCAACAAAAATATAAAGATATTGGTGTAAAAGTGCCTAAAGGAGCTCTGTTATCTGGCCCCCCTGGTACTGGTAAAACATTACTTGCCAAGGCTATTGCAGGTGAAAGTAACCTACCTTTTGTTGAAATGTCTGGGTCAGATTTTAATGCAATGTTTGTAGGCGTTGGGTCTGCAAAAATTAAAAATCTTTACAAAGCTGCTAGCAATGCAGCCAAAGAGAATGGCGGATGTATTGTATTTATAGATGAAATAGATGCCATTGGTCAAAAAAGAAGCTCCTTGAATACTTTTGGGGGAAATAGTGAAAGAGAAAATACCCTAAATCAACTTTTGACAGAATTAGACGGATTTAATGAAAATAAAAATGTCATGACATTTGCAGCTACAAATAGACCTGAATTATTAGATCCAGCTCTTATGCGAGCTGGTAGATTTGATAGAAAAATATTAGTAGACCTTCCTACAATTAATGACAGGAAAGATTTATTTTATTATTATCTCAATAAGTTAAATATAGATGAAAAAATTGTTGTAGATATTAGTGAAATTGCTAGTAAATCTACACCTGGAATGAGTGGCGCAGATATTTCAAATATAGTTAATGAAGCAGGTATAAGAGCGGTTAGAAATGATAGGAGTATGATAAATATGGATGATATTAATCAATCCTTAGATTATGTAATGATGGGAGATGAAAAATCGAGTATACTCAGAGAGCACGAAAAGAAAATCATAGCTTATCATGAAGCAGGTCACGCTTTCTTATCATACTATTTACCTTTGGTAGAAAATCCAATTAAAGTGAGTATAATTCCTAGAGAGAAGGGTATGTTAGGATTTTCTCAGTCAGAAGTTCCTGAAGATAATTTGGTATCAAAAAATAAAATAATACAATACATGAAAGTATTAATGGCAGGTAGAGCTGCTGAAGAATTCTTTTGTATGGATATTACAAATGGAGCAAGTAATGACATTGAAAAAGCCACTAATCTTGCTCAACAATATGTTAAAAATTTCGGTTTTTCTAAGGAAAATAAATTTATGAATATTAATGAAACGGATATGTATAAAAACACAATTAGTAATTATTTAAAAGATAATTCGGATGATGAGATTATGGAACTATTAAATTCAACTTATCAAGAAACATTAGAATTAATTATAAACTATGCAGATAGTATAGAATTAATCTCAAAAAAATTATTAGAAAAAGAAACTATTTATTATCAGGATATAAGAGATATAGTGGATTAGTTACCTTGTTTATTTATAAGTTAAATATGAAAGCTCCATAATCTCGTAATAAATATTATCTAGTATAATGACCACCACAGCTACCACCAGTTCCATTAGAACGTATAGTTTTACATTTACTATAAAGTCCGGACTTTGTAGCTATTTCCCCAGTTGCACCAACTGCTCCGCCTACTACTATACTTCCTGATGCATTTAATGATTTAGTTACGATATGACCACTTGATCTTATAGCTGTACCACAACCTCCTGAAGGAGTACCGTGTGTAGAACAATTAGTATATAAACCACCTTTCGTTGATATTTCTTTATCACTATGAATATGACCATTAACATGTAAATTTCCAGAAGAGTTAAAAGTAGTTTTAGTTGAATCATTATAGGAAATATTAATTGGTTTATTTTTACTTGAATTTAGCCATGTTGTACCATTTGAATGATGTATCACAGCATAGTCTTTAGAACTAGAAGAATCTTTATGACTAAATTGTGCATAATCTGAACGTGTTTTACCATATTTACCAATATAGGCAGGTCCAAAATAACCATTTCCAGAAGCATCTATGTCTCCAGTTACTCTTACGCCTCCTTTACCAACCACATCCAAAGCTCGGTAATTATCACTCCTATTAATTATGACAGTTCCATTTTTAACACTTAAACCTCCTACTAATTCTAAACAATTACTACCTTGTCCTGCAATAGTACCTGTGATTTTTAAACCCTTTTTCATTGTTACTTCTCCTAGAATTTCAAGACCACCAGGAACAATTAATTTATTGTTAACAGTAAGGTCATTTGCTAATTTGGAAAGATTTCTAATAGCATCAACATCTATCTTGTATTCTTCGTGAATAATTTTTTTAATATCTGTGTTTGACATTTTTTCTATTTTTGATGCTAACATATTAAACATTAAAAAAATTAATAAAAATAATAAAATATTTAATTTAAAAAATAATTTTTATAAATTAAATATATACATGTTAGATTATTATAATATACTAAATGTAACTATAGATACTACTCCTGAAGTATTAAAAGATAAATATAAAAGAAGATTACGAAAATATCATCCTGATAAGACTTCTGATCCTGAATCAAAAAAAAAATTAGAATTAGTAAAGGAAGCTTATTCTATATTGAGTAATCCATATTCAAAAGGTAGGTACGATGTAGAATATGAAAAAAGATTTATTAATAATAAATCAGTAGATACATTTAATGGAGTATTTGATGAACTTTCTGGTATGCCAAACATAAAATTACCTGCTAATTTTTCAGAAGTTATAAAAAAATTTCCCATAAATCAACAGAATTATAGTATGAATAGTTTTTCATCATCGAGTGTTACTGGTAAAGATGGTAAATTACATACTAAAAGAAATTTTACTACAAATAATAATGGTAAAAAGAAGAGCTATTATCAAGAATTTACAACAGATAAGAGCGGAAAAATAAAAATTATAAAACAAATTGGAACTAAACCTAAATTAAAAAGCTTAAAAGATATTAAGGACTAAAAATATATTAATAGATTAATAGTTTTATTAGTAGAATTTATCAGAAAATAAATGATTTACCATTATAATATTATATAATTATAAATTATGGAACAATTAGCTCTAACATGTAAAACTTTATATGATAAAGATTATTTAGATAATATGAAATTAGTGAATAGGAATAAATATGGACCTATTATAAAATGTGATTGTCATAATCATATTTATAGTAATATATCTAAATTTCAAAAGAAGACATTTAGATTTATTTCAGAACAGTTAAATAATAATATAATATACCAGGAATTAATCAATAATATTGATTTATTACAAAGTAACCATGGTTTTATAAAAAACTTGAAAAATTTTTTAATCAAAGAACTAATGATTTACACCAAAAATGATCACACTATATGGGTTAAAAATACTACTAATATTATTATTAGTGCAATAATTGGGAGTTTAAAATCATTATATTATTTTTTGAACACTAATACTAACTTTAGAAGGATAAAATTACAAAATTTTATTTCTACTCAAATTATTACTATGATAGGTACTTTTGGAGATATACCAGGTATATTAGATAACATAATTTACATAAAATGTTCTAAATGCTGGAGTTATTATAATAAAAATATATTTTTAGAAAACCATCTTACTTGTAAATCAAAAAATTGATACTAATAATATTACATTCGTTTTACGAATAGTTTAATTCTCTTTACATTCGTTTCACGAATAGATTAAATAAAAAATTGATACTAATAACAAAATGTTCAAAGGAACATTTTGGAGTATCATTATTTTATTTAATTCTCTTTACATTCGTTTCACGAATAGATTAAATAAAAAATTGAATATATCTAATAATATTCGATATAATGGAACTATTAGCTTCTACATGTAAAATTTTATATGACAAAGATTATTTAGATTCTAAAGAGAAACTAAAAAAATGTCTATTTATAGAAAATATTTTATTTGATAACTATTACGGTTATAAAATAAAAAAAGATAATTTTTTCAAATCAATTATTAATTTCGTAAACGAGTCTTTTAACAAATCTTCTATTAAAAGTCTTCAAAATTATATGGATGATTTATCAACAAATCCTATAATGACTAAATTTAATAAATTTTTACTCTATAGAATTAATGTTTTTATAAATAATTCTAATAATGAATGGGCAGAATTTGTCTGTTATAGTTTTATTAATACATTATCTGGTAGCATTGCTAGTTTGTATCAATATTTGAAATTATACCTAGAAATTGATGATAATATAATTAGAAATACTATATTATCATCTGTTCATAATATGTTTATGATGACAGATAAAACTTTAGACAGAATTAGTTCAATAAAATGTATTAATTGTAAAAAATATTATAAAAAGGCTATTATCATCATGGACGAGGCTGTGTGTGCAGATTGTAGTAAGGATTTCATATTAACCTATTAGTTTTTTTATTTCCTGTTGAATACTTTCTAAATATTTTAATGCTAACGTTGAATCATTTTTAATAATATTCATATCATTGTCAGCATGCTTAACTAAAATATCAATTTCATTAAAAATTTGAACCAATTTTTCTTCCATAATATAAGTATCAAAGTATTGTAGTGATTTATTAAAATTATATAAAGTTCCTTCAACAATAGGATTATATGTATTAATAATATTATCAAAATTAGTAAAAGTATCAGTGCCTTTATTAATAAATTTTTCTATCATGTTAAAATGACAGCTTAAATATCCTATAGAAATAATTAATATAATAGCAATAGCAAAAACTGAAATAGTTCTTATTATTTCAAGAGTTAATTTCAAATAATATCTATGTTTTAAATTTCGACTTTCTCTAATGTAATCATAATTTTCTACTGATTTCATTTCTTTATAAATTGTACTCATTACTATGTAATATCATTATATTCCTATAATAATATTATTAAAAGCACTTTGATTTTTTTTTTGGTTTTTTAGGTTTTTTTTTAGATTTTTCATTTTTAGAAATTAGATATTGTATCATAACATAATTAAATGTTATCATCTAAATTTATTTATATATTAATTTAATACCATCATAAAAATTAAAACTAATAATAAAAAATTGATGTATATATATATATATATATATTAATGGAAAGTTATCTTAACAAACTAATTTCACAATACAAGGTTCAATCTAAGATTGATTTTAATAAGATTAATACAATTACCTCTAAACATTTAATCAATTTAGAAAATAGTTTTTCTAGTGTATCTGAAATAAAAAGTTACCTAGAAAGTATTGTTGTGCTAAAATTAAATGGAGGATTAGGAACTAGTATGGGATGTACTGGTCCTAAAAGTATGATTGTTGTTAAAGATGGACTTAATTTTATCGATATAATTTGTCTACAAATTATTGAACTTAATTCTAGATTTGATGTGGATATTCCTCTAGTATTTATGAACAGTATGAATACAGATAAGGTTACTATTGAATATTGTAAGAAATATAATACCAGAATGAGCATTTATCATTTTAATCAAAATTTTCTTCCTAGAATGAATACAAATTTGGAACCTTTAGCTTCAGAATATAATGAAAATAATAAAAAATATTTCTATCCTCCTGGTCATGGAGATGTATATCATTCTTTTTATCATAGTGATGTTTATCAAAAGATGAAAGATATGGGAAAAAAATATGTTTTTATTTCAAATTGTGATAATCTTGGTGCAACCGTTAATTACATGATTGCTAAAATTATGCAAGAAAATAAATTAGATTTTTGTCTTGAAGTTGTTAATAAGACTTTAGCTGATGTTAAGGGTGGTACTTTTATTATAGATAATAATAATATTAAACTCTTAGAAGTAGCTCAAGTACCCAAAGAACATCTTGATGAATTTTATAATATTGAAAAGTTTAAATTTTTTAATACTAATAATTTATGGATAGATATTGATAAATTTGCAACTGATATAACGATGGAAGTTATTTACAATCCTAAAAAAGTAGATGATATTAATATTGTTCAATTAGAAATTGCTATGGGTAGTGCAGTACAATCTTTTGAAAATTCTAAAATAATTCTAGTAGGAAGAGACCGTTTTAGACCTGTTAAAAAGTTTAAAGATCTTTATCTATTACAAAGTAGGGTATTTAAATTGATAGAGTGATAGAGAAAGTTATACTTTCTCTATAATTATCTATTAACTTTATAATAAGAACAAAGTTCTTCTTATAAAAATTGAATCATGAATACAATTTAATAACCACCGAAAATATTCCTGAATTTGACTTTGATATGTCAATTAAAAGTATGGAAAAATACTTGAAATATATTGAAGGTAAAACATTTTTTTAAATATATTATAAAAATTGATTTACATAGTTTTATATTATATTTTTAATGGAAAAAACTATTAAAATTAAGAAAATTTTTGATCAATTTGATAAAGATAAAGATGGATATATTAATAAAAAAGAACTAAATAACTTAGCTAGTGCACTCGATAATCAGTTATCTCCAGCTGAATTACAAGATCTATTTAGAGATTTAGATATAGATAATTCTGGTAAAATTACTTGGGAAGAATTTATTAAATATTGGCTAAAATAATTTTATTATTATAATAAATATCACCAATATCTACACTATTCATTTTATCTCCTACTAATTCTTCAATTTCTTCTTTTATAATTTCTTCCTGTTCTAATAATTTTAGTGCTATTTTTTCTAACAAGTCCATATTATTATTTATTAATGTTTCTGCTTGCATATATAATCTTGATAACATTATTTCAATATTGTTATATATTTTATTTTTATGATCTTCACTAACATGTTCCATATTATATCCAGATTGTTGTAAATTAATAGAAATATAACTATCAAAACAATATTTAGTTACAATCATTTTAGCTAACATTGTAGCTTTTTCATAGTCGTCATACGCGCCTGTTGATACGGTACCATATTTTAAACTTTCTGCAATTCTTCCTCCAAAAAGAACCATTATTGTTGCATATAATTCTTCTTTTAATTGTAACTTTTTATCATTAGGTTGTTGCATAGAATAACCTAATGCTGCAACTCCTCTTGGTATGATAGAAACCTTAATAGGTGGTTCTGATTGTTTTAAAAGAGAACCTAAAAGACAATGACCAGCTTCATGATAAGAAACACGTTCTTTTTCTTCTTTTGACATTAACCTTTCTTTCTTCTCGTTACCTACCATAATTTCATCTATTGCTTTATTAAGATGTTTATAGTTAATACAATCTCCTTTTTCTCTAATACATATAATACCACCTTGATTACAAATAGTTTTAATATCAGCACCAGTTAATCCCGCAGTCAGTCTTGCTAAAATTTTTAATTTATCATCTTCATTCATTTCTTCTGCTAATGTTTTATCTTTTAGATATAATTCAAACAATTCTCTTCTTTCCTCTACATTAGGTTTATCAAAAACTAACTTCCTATCAAACCTACCTGAACGCATCAACGCATCATCAAGTGTATCATGTCTATTAGTTGCACCAATTAACAAAACATTATCATTATTTTCAAACCCATCCATTTCTACTAGTAATTTATTTAGAACCGAGTTATTTTCGCTATTATTAACCATTTTAGATCTTTTTTGTCCTAGACTATCTATTTCATCAATAAAAACTATAGATGGGCTATTTTTTCTAGCTACTCTGAATAAACTTTTCATTCTACCTGCACCAACACCAACAAACATCTCATGGAAATCTGAACCAGATAAAGAAATAAAATTAACGTTAGCTTCTGCTGCTATACATTTAGCTAAATATGTTTTTCCACAACCAGGTGGTCCTATAAATAATAATCCTCTAGGTATTTCAACACCCATTTTTAAATACTGTTCTCTATTTTTCATATAATCGATGTATTGTAATACTTCTTCTTTAGTATCATTTAATCCAATAACATTTTTAATGTCAACATCAAGATCTTCAGGTTTAATTAATTTCCCTGGATTCTTTGTCATTCCATTTGCTAATCTACTTACAGAAAAATTTAATACATTCATAATCATAGTTATCATGATTATATTATACATAACTGAATAAATTACGTTTACAATAGACTCACTATAATATATATCTATTGGTTTTAAATTAGATTGATTAAGATATTTTACAACCATCTCTTCAAAGTTTTTTTGTCTAGAAAATTTAGTTTGATATACTGTATTACTGTAAACAATAGTCTCATTGCATTGAGCTCTAGTAAAATTAAAAATATCATCAATTATTTGCCTGTTCTGATTTTGAGTAATATGGGAATAATTCATATTGAGAGAAGCTTGTGAATCACTTTCTATTATATTTATTCTAGTAATATTGTTCGTATCTAAAAGGGTTTTTACTTGATTCCACGAAAGAAAATTTCCTAATTGTAATATAGGGTAAATTATGAATAACATGGCCATCATGCTGATAAATCTTGTTATATAACTCATTATCAATATTGATATCTATTATTTAAACAAATTAAATAAAAATATTGAATAATATACTAATAATTTTGTAAAATATTAATGATTTATGAAGAAACCATGGCTCATCCAGAGACAAGGAAATTAATAAATCGATTTATTAGGAAATTACCAAAAACTGATGTTTATAAAAATAGATTACATCAAGAACTGGTCCTTATTATCAAAAAGAATTTTGTAGAATATCTAATTAATGTTAGGGATATACTAGATTTAGTAAATGATATTCCTCATATAATTAGAGGAAGTGCAGGTTCATCATTAATTTGTTATTGTCTTGGAATAACAAATATTAATCCAGTTAAAGAAGATATTTGTTTTGCTAGATTTTTAAATGACAAAAGGGAAACTATGCCTGATGTCGATATGGATTTTCCTTATAATGTACGTGAAAAGGTTTTTAGTAGATTACATAAAAAATATCCAAATATGATAGCACGAATTTCTAATCACTTATATTATAAAGAAAAATCTGCAATGAGACAAGCTATTAGAGAAGTTATGATAGAAAAGAATGGTAAAAGTACTTTTGTTCCGAAAAATAAATGTAAAATAAAATATTTCCCTGAATGGAAAAAAGAAATTAAGAAAAAATATGAACAACTATTAGGTGAATTTAGATGTTATAGTTTACATTGTGGTGGAATAATTTATTATCCATCAGGTATACCAGATAATATTAGACTAGATAGTAAAACTATTAATCAAATAAAGTTTAATAAAGATCAAGTTGCTGATAATGGATTATTTAAAATAGATATTTTATCTAACAGAGGATTAGCTCAATTAATAGACAGTAATATGAAATTTAAAATGATAGAAGATTATCCAGAAACTGACAAAATGATAACAAAGTTATTTAAGTATGGATTTAATCTTGGTTTAACTTTTTCAGAAAGTCCAGCAATGAGAAAACTATTGACTGTAATACAACCAAAAAATATATCACAAGTTGCTTTTTGTCTTGCCATGGTGAGACCAGCTGCCGCTGGAGATAATAAATCAGGAGCTCTTAATGATATGATAAGTGCTAACATGAATAAATCAATAAGTAAAATTGAAAACTATATTATATATGACGATGATGCAATTAATTACATTAAAAATATTATTAATTGTAACGAATCAAATGCAGATATGTTTAGAAAAGCTTACTCCAAACATAAACTTAATAAAATAGCATATTTTAATAAAATTATAGCTCAATTCAGTGATAAGAAACAAGAAACAATACATAATAAATTATCACAATTACGAAAATATAGTTTTTGTAAGAGTCATGCTATTAGTTATGCTAAATTAGTTTGGGCTTTAGCCTATCAGAAGGTATATCATCCTGTAGATTTCTGGTTATCAACTCTTAATCATTGTCATTCTTCATATAAAAAATGGGTTCATTATAATGAAGCAAAAAATGCTGGTATAAGATTGTGTTTAGAAAAGGGGCCATATAAACTAAAAAAGAGTAAAAGTAAATATTATACACATAAATTAATACCTATATTAGATGATAAATCAGAAAAGAGAGTTTTAAAGAAAACTAAAGTTAAACGCACATTTAGACAATATCTTAAAGACAGAAATATGAAAGAATGTAATAAGATGGATAGTTATGAACAATTAAAACTATTTGGATATTGGACTAGTCATAATTTTATAGATAATATGTACCTTAAGATTGATAAAAATATAAATACCGAAAAGGGAATTTATATATTTTTTAGAGGGTTAATAGCATGTGGTAGAAACCTTATTAGAAGAATTAATGGTAGGATGGTTAGAAAAACTTTCATTACAATAGGTTATGATAATGGAAAATATTTAGACCTAACATTAGATTCTTACATTCCGTTTTATAATTTTAATATTGTAACAGGAACAGGTTATCTTAGAAATTATCTTAAATTTGATAATAAACCACAGAAAATAAATCTTGAATCAAATGGACTAATGGTGAATGTAGATACCTACACATTAGAAGATTAGTTATTTTATCAAATATTTTTTAGTATAAAATCCAGCAATAAAACCAATTGCAAGTAACATCATAACTCTAGATCCATTTTTTTTTGGTTTAATATTATTTTCTATTTCTATTTGTTTGTTCTTTTCAGTTTCACTAGATACATCTTTAGTTTCTATTAAATCATCAATTGTTTCTTTACCGTATTCTTTTTTAGTATCATTATTATCAATTGTTTCTATATCATCTTCTTTTTTAATATCATCCTCATTAGTCTCTTTCTCATCATTAAATTTAATATAGTCCATTTCATACATTCTTAGAAAACAATCAATCATAATGTTTATTTTCTTTTCAATAGTTTTTGGTATATAGGTTTTATTAAAAATTTTTTTCCTTAAATTTCTTAAAGTTAGAGCGTTTGCTATATTTAATAAATTATAATTATTATCACCAATATCTTCTAATGTTACTAACTTATTATTAGATAAGGTATTGATATCATTAGTTTCTGTAATAGTATCTTCTAGTTCTATATGTAATACATCAGGATGGAAAGTAGATTTTAATGTATGATATTTATCGTTTTGTTTAAGAATAAAGTATAAATCCATTATCTATTTAGTTAAATAGTGTTTAAATAAAAATTTCTATATAGTTGTATATGGATATATTATTAAATAGTACTTTAAATAACCGTGAAAGATTATATCAAAAAATGACAAATGATGATAATTATTACTATTTTAAAGGGATGGAAACAAAAACTAGAGAATTTAGTGATGTAGAAATCAATTTTAGACAAGATTCTAATTTTTTTTGGCTTACAGGTATAGATCTACCTGATTATGGAATAATAATTAATTGTTATCGTAAAAATATTGTTCTAGTAACTCCTGTTTACGATAAATCACACGCTGTATGGAATGGATATATTCCAGATATCAATAATATAAAAGAAATTTATAAATTTGATGATGTTACTACAGTGGATAAACTTGACGAATTTAAATTTATTTGTAATAAGGAGTTAATAGATTCAATAGAAAAATTAAGGGTAATTAAAAATGATAATGAAATTTTATTAATGAGAGAAGCTTGTAGAATTTCTTCATTGATCCATAATAGAATAATTTATAATAAGGAAACTTTTATAAAAAATAAAGAAAAAAAAATTATGAATTATTTTAAATATCATACTCATAACTTCGATAATGTTAATAATTTAGCGTATCCTTCAATTGTAGGAAGTGGTATAAATAGTAGTATATTACATTATTGTGAAGGAAAAAGATATATTAAATCAGGTGATACAATTCTTATTGATGCAGGATGTGAATATTTTAATTATGCATCTGATATTACTACTACATTTCCCGCTACTAGTTTTGATAAATATCAAAGTATGATTTATAAAATAGTAATAAATTGTAACATTACTTGCAAAAATAATATTAAAGAGGGTGTAGATTTCAAAACTTTATATAGATTGGCTTTGAATATTATTTATGATGAAATGAATAAAAATGGATTAATAAATACTGATAACCAAAAAAAAGATAATATGACAAATTTAGATATTGCAAGATTACTAATGCCTCATGGATTAGGACATCATATTGGGCTAGATGTTCATGATGTAGGTGGTTCTTTATATAATTATCGTAGTAATAACAATAAAGGTGTTATATTAAAAGAAAACATGGTTATTACAATTGAACCAGGAATTTATTTTATAAGAGAATTATTGGATGATAATATTAAATATTTTAATAATATTATAGATTACTACCATGTAGGTGGTGTTAGAATAGAAGATGTTGTAGTAGTTAAGAAAGAAGGGTTTGAACAACTTAATCAAGTTATAAGATAATATAGAAAAATTTGATAATATTATAGATTACTATATTATATTAATATATAATGTCAGCAATTACACAACTAGTTTTAATTTTTACGATAAACTTTATTTTTGGATACACCATTAATTCTATTGTAAAAGAATATTTTCCTAATATACTAAATTCTACTATGTATCAAATAGCATATGTTATTTTTCTTTTTAATTTTTCTAGTATTATGGGAAAAACAATAAGTGACTATTTCAATAGAAAAGATGATTTTTATTATAAAATGAAAAAATTTTCAGAAAATAAAGAAAATGGAAAAAAATCTAATTAATTAATTTAGAAAAAACGGGGTTATATGTAAAAGAACCTTTCTTTTTTGTAGTATCCTTTAATCCTAGTAGAGACATACTAGGTGCATAATATTCCGTAATTAATAACCCATCTAAATTACTAGATTTACCTTTTAGACTTAATTTAAAATTATGTTTATTTTGAGGATTTTTACTTTTGATAATTTCTATTGTAAAACTTCCATTAGATTTATTTTTAAATTTTATTTTTTTATCTATAAATTTAAAATAATTATTATTATTAGTAGTATATGCAGTAGAATCAAAATCATATATGAACTCATAATTTTCAGAATAAATATAAATTTTGTGATAAAAAACTCCATCATTAACTAAATGTTTTCCTAATTTTGAAATTATAATTTTTTCATTAGGATATAATTTTCTTGTTTTAATATTTATAAATAATTTCGGACCTTGAATCATACGGTAACACGCTACTTTTTTTGGTAATTCGTATAATTCATTATTTAGTGTAATAATATGTGGATCTCCAAATGAAAGCATTGTTTTTAATGGTAGGATTTCAACAATAATAATTCTACTATTTGTTAACATGTACTTGTTTTTAACCATAATCTTAATTTGAAATATATTTTTACTAATGTCTCGTTTATTAAATGTAATAGGTTCCTTTAATTCTAATAATCCAAAATAAAATTTTAAATTTATATAATCATCTGTTTCAAAACTCCAAACTACATGTCTATTAGAAATTAATTTAGTTATAAAGGTCTCATTCTCATATATCTTAAAATATTCTTTTTCTAATATAATTTCAGGAATAGTTTCATCTGCATCTAATAAATTTATAGTTAAGGGGTATACTTTAGATTGAAAATATTGATCTATTATACCAACAGATACATCAAAAACTCTCTTTATAATATTTTCATAATCTGGTATAATTTTAAAACTTAATTCACCTCCAGCAATATTAAATAAATCTCTATCTATACCATCTAAATACCAAGAAACTTGTTTATTTGGTTTGAATGAAAATACTCTTTTTTCATTCTCGGGTGTATTGATAATACTATTGTCTATATTAGTAATAATTGGTAATTCATCATCTACTAATATTATTTCTACCTTTATATTTAATCTTGCTACTAAAATTAAATTTCCCTCAAATTCTAACATTATATTTTTAATATTATTACTTCCTGGATTAGAATTATAATAACTATTATTTAATTTTAATACATTATCTGATGTAATATTAAAATAATTAACATCATCACCAACGATAGTAATATTATAAGGTGCTTCTGTTTTAATTTTAACAATATCACTTTGTGTTTGATAAACTCCTAAATTGTAATTAGGTATAGTTAATTCATTTGGTTCATTTATGATATTATCAATAAATATTATAACATTTATTTTAGATTCTTTATCATCAATTGCTTTAATTATAATATGATAACTATTATCTTTATTATCATCTATTGGTTTTTCATAATTAGGTCTTTCTAAAAGATTTATTATATTATCTTCTATGTAAAACCTGTTCTTATCATCACCTTCTATTAATATATTACTATCTGAAACTAATTTTATAGCTTGTAATTGATTTTCCATAATAGTATTAATATTTTTTGGAAGGGTTAAAATATTATCTGATAAATTATTTACATTCATATATGATAGAGTAATGCTCAAACTTAAATTATAATTAGCAGCACTAGCTTCTAATGTAATATTATAAGTTGGATTCAGATTTAGGTCTACTAATGTAGGTAATAATATAAATTTTAATTTATTATTTTCAATAGTAAAGATATTTTTATCACTTCCTTTAATTTCTAATAATATATCAGGATATTGATAAGATAAATTAACTAAATTATCTAGCATATTAAAATTAAAATAAAAAACATTATTCCCTTTTAATGGTAATTCAAGTAAAAGATCTTCTAATGATGTTATATTAATTTTAATAGTAGTTATAGAATAATTATTATTATTATCAGTTGCTTTAACCTGAAAAAAATAATTCATTTTATTATATTCATCTAAATGTAAATAAGATAATATATTATCATTATTAATTATAAAATTTTCAGAATCATCTCCAATCAACTCCCACATTATAATATCATTAGGTGCATTTAATTTTAAAAACTCTTGGGGATATGGTGTAATATTATAGGTATTTATTATATTAATACTAAAAGTATTTAACATTATAATAATTTGATATAAAAGTTTATAAATATATTTTTATATTTTTTATAAATTTCCACATTTTTAGTAAGAATTACTGTAAAAAAAATTGAAATTAATTTAGATAACATGATTCAAATGTTTAATTTTTTTAGACTATAGGATAGTAATAAAATTGACAGAGTTTTCAATTTGATACGGCTTTGGCCATTAAATACTTTTAAGAAAAAGCAGATAATAAAAAAAAAATTAAATTAACATGTGTGAGAGATTTAGCTCACCTTTCTTCTGACATGAATGAGATTAAAGAATCATCTACAATTCTCATAGTAAAAAAACATACTATGAGCAGGACTAGACCCAATAATAAATACTTGTTGTATTCTCATTTATGGATTAAGATTTTTTCTTATTTAGAAATAAGAAAAAGAAATCATTTTTGGAAAATAGGTATTTTTTCATTTTGGGATTATACTAGTATTCCCTATGTAGATATTGTTAAACGAAAGTGTTATACTCCTCAATGTAGATTGAGAGTAAGATACCTTAAAAATGTTAAACCACAAAAGAATATATTTTTACAGTATATATACTGTAAAAAATTAGTCATGTCTGATACACAAGAAAAATATAGTTCTTCACATTTATTGGAACCTTTACTTTTAGATAAAACTGAAGAATCTTTAAATTATATAAAAAAGAGTGGAAATAATAAAATCATCAGAGAGGATGAAAAATACATAAAAAAATTAAAAAAATTAAAAAAATCAAAAAAATTAAAAAAATCAAAAAGAAAAAATAAATGGGCTAGTAATATTATGAAAAAGAGGAAAAAGATGAGAAAAAGGCAAAAAGAAAGAGATGGTAAAGTCGATAATATATTCTTTAACTATAATCCTAACTATTCGGACGAGATGAATTCGGACGAGATGAATTATTATTTTCCTAGGTGTTGTATTCTTTGTGGTGCAAGCAATTATGATTTTTTGGGTAATTATTTATGTTGGTGTAATTGTAATTGTTGGTCTGATAATTGGTCTGATAATAGTTTTGACAGTCTTGAGTATGCTGACCATCTTAGATACATTTTTGAGGACCGTTTTTAATTCATTTACGAATACTTTTTTTTATAATAAAAAAATTGATAAATGTAAAAAAAATGAATCGTAATAGATTCGCTTTGCGAATATTTTTATTTATTATCTTTTTTAGCTTTTACGAAAGCAAAAAAAATTGATAATATATCATAAATATACCTATTATACAATGTCTAGTTTTACTATTGATAATGAATTTTACGATCGTCAGAATCGTACTTATGGCTCCAAGTCTATTAACAAATTTTCTACTGCAAAAGTAGGAGTAATGGGCTTAGGACAATCCTTTGCTAGCGAGGTTCTAAAAAACCTAGCTATTAGTGGATTTAGAAATTTCTATCTATATGATAAATATTCAGTAGATAGTGATGATATTAAATATGGTTTTTATTATAAACCTACAGATAAATCGAACAGTCGGTTCGATTCTCTTAAAGAAAAAATTAACGAGTTAAATCCAACTACTATTATTTATAAAGGTAATAAAGAAAATATAAATGAATTAGATCATATGGTTCTGCTTAATCAACCTTATGAAATAGTTTATAATTTTGAAAAAACTTTTAAGGGAAAACTAATCATAGGTTATTGTACTGGAGTTAACGGATTTGTTTTCGTTAACCCCAAAGAGCATACTACTAATGATATTAATGGAGAGAATATTGTATCTCATAATATTAAATCTATTAGTATGGTAGATGATAGGACTGTTGTTGAGACAATTACCAAACATGATTTATCTTATGGTGATATGATTACCTTTGAAAATATGAGTTTAGCAGAACCTTTTGACTTTAAAGAAAAGTATAAGGTTAAAGTTATTAATATGTATAAGTTTAGTGTTGAACTTTTAGAAAATATTAAATTTATTAATGGCAGTATCTTGAAGACTAAAGAATATGTTACTTTTAATGATTACAAAAGTTTTGAAGAATCAATTAATAGTCCTAAATTTGAAGGTTTTGATTACGAATCTTCTCAAAAAGTTATTGATTCATATCAACATATTATCAAATTTCTTCAGCCTCAAGTTATGCCTGTTGTTTCAATTGTGGGAAGCTTGGTCAGTAATGAAGTAATTAAACTATCTTCTGATAAATTTACTCCTATTAATCAGATTCTTACTTTTAGTGATTCTAGTCTGGAAAAGATAACTGAAGATGGTGAGTTTAATACGGAGATTTATAACATGATACGAAAGAAGAATTATAACATGGTTGGTTGTGGAGCAATCGGTTGTGAATTACTTAAAAATCTAGTCATGTTGGGAGCAGGTAGTGAAGGGGTTTTTAGAGTTACAGACCCTGACCACATTGAAAAATCTAATCTTTCCAGACAATTTCTTTTTAGACAACATCATGTTGGAAATTCTAAATCAAAAGTTGCAGGAATAATGGTACAAGAGTTTAATAATAAAATTAATATTGAAACATTTGAGAAAAAAATTACACCTAAAGATGAAACTTTTGTTAATTCTTTTTTCAGAGGTTCCGATATTATTTTTAATGCATTAGATAATCTGTCTGCAAGAAAGTATGTAGATAGTATTGCTTTTAAATATAATTTACCACTATTTGAAAGTGGTACTATGGGAATGAAAGGTAATACTCAACCAATTATTCCGTTTCTTACTGAAACCTATTCAGATAGCACAGATGCACCAGATGAAGACAATTTTCCAGTCTGTACTATTAAAAACTTTCCAAATATGATTCAACATACAATTCATTGGGCAAGAGATAACTTTGAAGAGTTGAATCGTGGTCCAACAAATGTTAAAATGTATTTAGGAAATCCATCTTACATTGATACACTTGTTGGGATTGAAAAGAACACTGCTATTATGGATATTAATCTTTATGGTAGTAAATTTTCTAATTGGTTTTCCTGCGCCGAATATTCTTACAATACATGGTATAAACATTTTAATCATTCTATCAAACAACTCTTGAATAGTTTTCCATCAGATAAACTTAATAAAGATGGAACTCCATTTTGGTCACATGGTAAAAAATGCCCAGTTGTTCTCGATTTTGACACGAATAACAGTTATCATGTAGATTATCTAGTTAGTATGACCAGAATTCTATGTAATATCTGTATGCTTGATACAGGTAATATTACAGATGAAATGATTATTGAAAAGATTCCAGAATATAATATAGACGAGTTTATGGTTGATTCAAAAAAGAAAGCCGCTAGTAATGATGAAGAAATGAAAAAAATGGAATCTAGTTATACAGAAGCATCTCTAGGTGAAAACCTTGTTTTTAACACAGATTATATCAATCAAGTGTTTGAAAAAGATGATGATACTAATTATCATGTTAGATTCCTAACTGCTAGTAGTAACTGTAGAGCAGAAAATTATAGTATTCTACCTGCAGACTTTAACAAGACTAAAGGAATTGCAGGAAAAATTATTCCAGCAGTAGCTACTACTACATCTCTAGTTTCTGGTTTAATTGTTTTGGAAATGATTAAATATGTTGCTGGAATGGAAAGTATTGAAGATTATAAAAGTTATTTTGTCAATCTAGCAATTAATACTTTTATTGGTGGTGAACCAATGCCTTCAAAGAAAATAAAAATCGGGGAGAAAGAAATGAATGCTTGGGTAAAGTTCGAACAAACAGATGATATTTCACTTAAAATATTCCTAGAAAAATGGAGTGAGGTTTTAGGTACTGAAGTTAACATGATTTTTAGCGGTTCAAAGATTATTTATAGTGATTTTACAAAATGTGATACAAGTTTGTCGCTTTCTAAAATTATTTCTGATAAATTCAAGAAAGATGCTTTTAATATTACAGAAGAATGGATTATATCTTCAGATGAATATGAGGATTTACCCTCAATCAATGTTGTTCTTAAAAAAAATGAAAGCCATACACTTAATATTTAATTTAATGAATAAAGTAGAAGTAGATTCTATATACCCCTTTTTAGTTTTAGGAATATTATTATATTTTATTTTTAAAAAGAAACGTGTCACTACTACATTTAATAATAAACTAAAAGATGATAATATCTTTATAATTTCTAACGAGATAAAATATACAAAATTTAAGGACGTTGTAAATTTCGAAAATTCAGAAGAAGTATTTAAGTTTTTTAGAAATATATCTTTTGAAATGGACCTACATTTGATAATAATTACAGAAGGAGGAGAATCAGATAATCCTGACCTGGTATCATATATGATTAGTCAATTGAAAGATTCTGGGTATGAACATCAGGTTAATGCCTATATTCCATCTTACGCAATGAGTTCAGGTAGTATGATGATGTTAGCAGCAGATAATATATATATGAATTGGTATTCGTGTGCTTCACCGGTAGATACTCAAATAGAATATGAAATGGAAGATAGTGAAACATTTTCTGTTAAACATCTTAGAAAAATGAAATCTAAAGGAGAGTTCAAAGAAAGATTTTCTGAATTGATTAGAAAAGATGCAGAAGCTATCTACCAAACAGATACTTATATTCTTAGAAGAATTTTAAAAGATAATCCAAATAAGAAAAAAATTATTCAACAAATGTTTGATACTAAATTATCTCATGGAATGAATTTTAATTATCATGATTTAAAAAAAATGGGATTAAATATTATTACTCCTATTCCTGACCATATTTTAAAAATTACTAATAGATTGATGGATAGAAAGTAGCTAGATTATTTTATTCAAAAAATTGACATTTATTATTAATATTAATATTAATATTAATGTTTAAAACCTTAGCTAACAAGTGGTTAAAATCAAAGCATTATTATAATAAGATAATAAAATTTGATGTTACTAGTAACTTAATAGATAATTTTACGGTTAAAAATAACAAATATAAATATCTAGGAAATAAAGAGTTAATAAATTACTTTCTTGGTAATATGGATTTTAAGGACCTTATAGAAGAAAAAGCTTTTGGAACCAAAATATATCAAGATATCTGTAAAGTTAAAAGTCCTCCTTCTAATTGGTCAACTAAAATTTCTGAAGAATTTGTCAAAGAATTATTAAGTTATGTTTTTGATACTAATGTAACTAATTGTAAGAATGATAGAGAGTTACATATAAGATTAGATTTGCAATCTAATCAACCTAATTTTAAAAACTTTTTTGAAGTGAAATGCAGGACTTATCTTACAACGGGAACCGCTGGAGAAAAAATATTAGGAACTCCAAAAAAATATAGTAAAGTGTATTTAAAATATAAAATGCCTTTATATATAATTTTAGTTGGTTATCAAGAAAAGGAAGCAGTAGATAAATTTGACCTATTTAATCTTAATCCAATGAATAAGTTACATAAGAATGATATTAAATTAATGAATTTATATTATCATGATTTTCATATTAATTATATTAGAAGTTCAGACCTGATAAAACTAGCAATGTTAAAATTTGAGAATAAGATTATTAATTTTAAACTAATATCTGATGCTATCAGGACTGAAATTGATCTAAAGAATAATGCTCATATTATTAATATGAATAAAACTAAAGATAAAACAAATACATTTTCTCTAAATCCGGGACCATTTCTAAAGTGGGTTGGTGGAAAAAATCAAATTATAAACACAGTGTTAAATTCTTTTCCAAAAAATATTAATAATTATCATGAAATATTTTTAGGAGGAGGAAGTGTGTTATTAGGATTACTTCAAAAAATAGAAAATAAGGAAATAACCCTAACAGGGAAAATAAATGCATGTGATCTTAATAATAGTCTGATTACTACGTATATAGTTCTACAAAAAAAATCAAAAAAATTAGTGAAAGCTTTAGCAAAACTAACTAAAGAATATCATGATATTTCTACAATGAAAGGTGATAGAAATGCTACCAAACTAGCTGATGCAAAAAAGAGTAAAGAAAGCTACTATTATTATATTAGAAATTGTTATAATAAAGAAATTAAAAAAGATAAACCAAGCAATATTAAAATTGCTAGTTATCTTATTTTTCTAAATAAAACTGGATTTAGAGGATTATATCGTACTGGACCAAATGGATTCAATGTACCTTTTGGACATTATAAAAATCCTAAAATTTATAATGAGGAACAAATGTATAGTATAAGTAGATTGATAAAAGAGGTAGAGTTTAAAGTTGCTGATTTTGAAGAGTCAATCATGAGTGTAAAAGAAAAAGATTTTGTCTACATGGATCCTCCTTATGTACCTGAAAATTCAAAATCATTTACAAAATATACTAGCAAAGATTTTAGTTTGGAAAATCATAATAAGCTATTTAAAATGACAAAAAATCTTACTACAAATAATATTAGTTTTGTAATGAGTAACGCCAAAGTAGACCTTGTTACAACTACTTTTAAAAAGTTTACTATTAAAGAATTAGAAGTTAAACGAGCTATTAACTCTAAAAATCCAGGAGCTAAAACTAAAGAAGTTTTGATTATAGGTAAGGCTATTGATATTAATAAACAATTTAATAGTTTAACAGTTTAATTTATTACAATATTACATAAAAAATTGAAAATAATAATAAAATTCTTTGCAAGAATTTTATATTTTCCTTTTTTTTATTACAATACTATGTAAAGTAATAAAAAAATTGATAAGAATTAATAATATAAGTAATATATATATAATGGAAATTGATAAAAAAATTAGAAATAAAATTATAAAAGATATTTCTAAATTTTTTGATAAAAAGACTTCAAAACAAATCGAGGAATCTATTTATCAATTTAGTATGAGTTATGCTATGGATAATGAAACACCCTTCTTATTTGAACAAATTTATAATACTAAATCAGAAGAATTAATAATTCAATTTGGGGAATCAAAAATGTTAATTAAAAAAATAAAAAATAAAATTTTTTCTCCAGAAGAAATAGCTTTTTTAAAAGTCGAACAATTACATCCAGAAAAATACGATAAAATTATAAAAAAGAAAAATAAAGAAGAAGATAAAAAGAATAATAAAAAGACTACATCTGCTTATAAATGTCCGAAATGTGGAGCCAGAAAAGCAATTTCTGAAGAAAAACAAACTAGGAGAGGAGATGAACCTGCTACTATATTTATTGAATGCAAAGAATGTGGTCATGAGTGGAGGTTAGGATAATATATATATATATATATATATATAATTAATTACAATATCATGAACTTTATTTTAAAAACATATAAAAGTATAGATAATGATTCTAGTTTACAATTAGATATGTCTTTCCAAAAAAGCAAAAAAAATCTTAATAATATAAAACAAGCTGTTAAAAAATATTTTAATAATAATATAGGTGAGTATGTTTTAATATATGAATTTAATAATAATATTTTAGAAGTTATTATAAAAGCTACAAATGATTGGGTTAAAGAATATAACAAGATTACAACTTTTGCTTATATTTATATTTATAATATAGGAGGAGATAAATATCTAGGTATAAAGTCAAAAAGTCAATCAGGGTATAATAATTTTCTCGTCGTTTTAGAATAATCTTTTTCTAAATTTTTATAAATGTTAAGTTTTTATATTTTTAAAAATCCTACTTTTCAACCAAATATTTTAATAGTATCAACTATAGATAAAATGAATGAATCGTATGCTAATTCACTTATAGATGATATAGTATTGTCATTATTAGAAAATAATTATATCTCTTTGAAAAATAATATAATTTTTTGTATAATTGATAGAAAGAATGAGGAGAAAACATATTTTATAAATCAAGGTTCTGATTCAATCATGTTAGATTCAGAAAAGTTAGACTTGAACTATTTAGAAAAATTTTCATTTAATATAATTACAAATTATAAATCATCTTACATTTTAGAATATAATAAAGAAAAATTAGAAATAATTTTAAAAGAAAAACAAGATAATATTGATTTTTTAGGAAATTTATGGTAGTTTAAAAATACATTAATATTTATCATTTATATATATATATTAATGTGTGATTTTCCATATTATAAAAATAATAATACGTGTATACTTTATTCAAAGTATAATCAGCAATCATATGACAGTATAAGAATTGTATTTACAGTATTAAATATAATAGGGATGATTTCTAGTTTATTGATTTGTATCTATACCTATATAGAAAATGAAAGGATTTTTAGAGTTAAACAAAAGCTTATTTTAGGAATATTTGTAAGTTTTCTATTATTATTTTTCCAATTTTTAGACCCATTTGGATATGGTGGATGGATGCCTTACATAGGAGATGTTTTACTTTCAAACCTATCTGCATGGGTATCACTTTCAATACTTTATATTATGTTATTTTTTTTTACAAAAGTATATAGAAGATTTGAATATACTTCAATTGATAGCATTCCATTTATTGTATCTTTTGTTTTAACATTAATTATAACTCTAGTCTGTTCTTTCCTACAAGCTTTTAATAATCGATTTATTTGGAGAGGGGTAAAGTTATTATTTTTAGCAACATATATAACAATTCTTACTACTCACATAAATGTTTATTTTTACAAAATGATAAATTTATTTAATACAGATTATATAAAAAAAAGGAGAACCAAAATTATATTAATTATTTTTAATATCATAATGCCAATTATAGTATTTTTACAATATTATTTAGGAATAGATATGTTGATGCATCATATGATTATAACACCTAAAATAGAATGGAAAACTATAATTCTTCCTAGTAGTCATGTAGTTGCAAATTTTATTGGATTAATATATTTTAGAGGTAAAGTTAAAATACCCTTAAAAAATATGGTAATGAATCTTATAAATAATATTATTTACTTATGTAAAAAGATATGTTTTAAGAAAAAAAATGTTATGATAGAATTAACTGAAATTAATTCTAATACTATTTAATTTTTAAAAAAGCTTTAATGCAATCAAAAATAGTTTTATTGTTTTTTTCATCTGGTAATTTTTCATCCTCTTCCTTACTAGAAGTATCAGTAGATGATTCGTAATCTGATGTATAACCGTCATCTGAAGTGTCAACCGATGATTCATAATTATCTGATTTATCTTCATCAACATCTAAATTATTTTCAGAATCATCGTATATAGTTTCTGGAATTTTATATTTTTCATCAACAGTAGTCCAACAATCAAAATGCATTCCCCAATCAGTATATGGATAATAAGTATATCCTTCATCACCCCATTCTATACCCCAACTATTTCTAATAATAAAACTGTCTTTATCGTATCCTACAACTGTCATTGCATGACCACCTCGCATTGCTTGTGTTTTATATTTAGGTGTCCAAATCTTATCTCCATAATTATATACAGGAAAAGAAATCAAACATGGTCCATTATTAGCTAAAGATTTTTTAAGGTCCTCAATTGAGTGGACTCTTGCATAACTCTTTATTTTAAATTTTTTAGCTTCTTCGAATATAATTGGATCTATATCAGCAGGATTAGATATATAATTATAGGGATAATCTTTTTCAAGAGGACAGCCTTTTTTCGAAAGAATATCCATTACATCTCTACATGTCATTCCCAGTGATTTATTATTATACCTATTATCATAAACAAATTGGGGGGAAAAATGTTCAGTTATGTTATTATCTAATTTTTCTTGAAATTCTTTCATACAAGCAGCAGATTGAGCTGCACAAGAACCTTGATCTCCTTGATCTCTGATAGGAGGTAAATTATTCCTCAAGTCTAATGTTTTTGGGTAAGATTTAGTTCCAAAAAATTTATTAGCATCCCAATCCCTATTATTTATTAATGATGGCTTCATATGTAACATATAGCCCATTTATTTATAAGATATAAAAAAAAAGCTATTGTGTAAAAAATATAATCTAATTTATAGTAAATGTATTTTAAAATAATTAGTTTTTCTACAGTAGAAAAAGTAACAAAAATTATTATATTGTGTTCAAATGGAAGTAAATTTAATTTAGAATATCCTATTAATATGTTATTAGATATTGATATTATTAAAATTATTAATTCAACAAATATGTTAACCTTACATACAAATATTATTTCTTTAATAAATAATTATGACCTAACAAATGAAGAACATTTTTTAGTTAAAGAATTTTTAAAATGGACCATGTATAGCCTCAATATAGTTCATATTGAAATATAATAACATATATTTATTATTTTATACTTGTAGTTTTTACATTAATATATTTTATATAAAATATATTAATGTATCAAGTTCCTCTTAATATAATTAAATTATTAAATCAAGAAAAAGTAGAAAATGAAACCATAATTTATGAAAATAAAAATTTTATACTATTAATTGATATTAAAAATACTAAAAAAAAATTTCATTATACTGCTTGGTATAAACATAATATACCATCATTAGAATATGCTAATCATATTATTTTAATGCATATTAAAGATTTAAGAAAAGAATTAATTAAAGAAAATATCATAAATGATTCATCCAATACCTTTATTCATTATCCACCTAGATTTTATAGATTACATGTTCATTTTGTTAATAATAATCATATACATACTTCACCAATTGATGAAGTATATGATATTGACAGGATAGAGACATATCTAGATAATAAGTTTTTAGCTAAACTCTAATAAATTAATTTCTTAACCATCTTACTAATTTTTTTTAACTTAGTATGATATATATTTATACAACTACCATCTAAAATATTTAGTAAATAAATATCATTAACTTCTATATCTCTTTTATCTAATAAGAAACTGTATAGTATAGTTTGTGTAATATTAGACAATGTTGAAATAATATAATTACTTGCCTTAATTTCAATAATGTAATTCTTATTCTTTCCAATAATCATTATATCAGCTTCAGCTCTAACACTACCATAAGTTAAATTATAATGCAAAAATATTTTACTTGGTTTCAAACTTTTAACAAACTTTACTAATTTTTTCTCTAATAACAAGTAATAATCATAAGCTTTAGAACTAGTGAGAAAATCTTTATAAATTTCTAAAGTATCCTTATTTTTCTCTCGATAAGTTGCAATCATAAAGAGCATATCTAAATTATTTCGCCAATCTTCCAGTTTATCAATATATTTATGATAAATATGATTTGGAAAACTAGAATCTTTATGTTTTATAGGAAGATCAAATTTTTGAACCATATTGGGGAAATTTACATGAATTATTTTACTAACAAGATAATCCATAAAATTTCCTATTATTCTACTACCTTTAAGATATTTATCATCAACATCCAAGTAATATCCTAAATTAGTTTCTTTGTATTCTAATTGTTTATAAATTTGTTGTATTCTTTGATAACCTTTTATTCTAAGATAATTATTTACATCTTTACTTACAATACCTGTTCTTTTAATTTCTGCCATTTCATAATTAATTGATGAATACAAACTATCATCAATTTCTCTGATAAATGGTGATACACAAGTAAAATTAGAGGGATTGTAATCATAACTATAAGTTATAGTAAGATTTGTTTTAGCTCTAGATGCTGCAACATAAAATAACCTTCTCTCTTCTTCCATTTCATCAAATTCATCCAAATAAAACTTTGGTCTAACAGAAGGAAAAATATTACAATTAAAATCTATAATATAGGTATAATCATATTCTAAACCCTTAGCTCCATGTACTGTTGAAAGAAAAAGACAGTTATCCAGATTACCTTCTATTTCTTTATTAAGATAAAGATCATTTATAAAATCATTAATGGTAGTATTATTAAGATAACTAGAAAGGTTTTGTAAATCTAATATTTTTTCTTCAATCTTATATTCTTTATTCAATATCCATAGGTTTTCAAGATATTCAATTACAAATTTAATTTTCTTCTTATTATCATCTATTTTCCTTAAATTTTCAAAAAAATCTAGTAATGGATTTAGTACAATTTTAAGTTTTTGATTTTCTATAATAAATTTATTTATTGATTCAATAATAGGGGAATCCATATCTATGATTTTATTTGCTCTTATCATCCCAATCTTCTTATGTAAAGCTAATACTCTTTTCCAATGGATAAAACTCTTATCATTAACTATAATTGTAAGAAAAGCTAAAAAATCTTTAACATGAGTTCTATTAAGCAAGGATACTCCTAAACTTTTTACTACATTAATATTATTACCAATTAGGTCTAATTCAATTCTGTTAAGGCATTGATTTTTTCTAGCAAGAATCACCATATTCTTTAATTTGACTCCTTGAGAAATCTTTTCCTTTATATCTTTAACAACCCACAAATATTGGTCTTTATCAGAAGCAAATGCTATTATTTTAGGTTTAAGACATTTATCTTTTGTAAATGGTTGAACTTCTTTTTTAAACTGTTTGGTATTATTAGCTATTATTGCTTGACAAAAATTAATAATTTCTCCCGTTGAACGATAATTTGTTTCTAACATGAATTGTTTAGCTTTATCAAAATCTTTAGTAAAATTCCAAATGTATTTAACATCACTACCTCTAAATTTATAAATAGCTTGAGCATCATCACCAACAACCATTGTTTTAGCTTCTTTAAATTGTTTTAAAATATAATTTTGAATAGGATTAACATCTTGATATTCATCAAAAAATATATATTTTATTTCTTTTAAAAAATCATTAGCTTTTTTTGTTTTAAGAAAATCACAAAATAATACCATAAGGTCAGTGAAGTCTAATAATTTCATTTGTTTCTTTTTCCTAGCATATTCTTTATAATACATTGTAATAGCCTTACTATATTGTTTCATACCAAAAAAATCACAAGATTTTCTAAGATTAAAAGGATAATTAGTTGAAGCATGATCAACAATATAAATTATTTTACTTCTAATTATAGATTTAACTTCATCTTCTATTATATTATCATTATCTATTATTTCACGTAATAATGCTCTACTATCTTTTTCATCTAAAACAATATAATTTATGTTATTGTATTTTTGTAATATTCTAAAACAAAATCCATGTAAACTACCTACATAACTGGGCATACTAAGAGGAACTAATCGTGATAATCTTTCTTCCATTTCCATTCCAGATTTTTTAGTAAATGTAATTAATATTGTTTCTTCATTTGAGATTTTATTTTGTGAAATGAGATAAATGTACCTACTGATAAGTGTATGAGTTTTTCCTGAACCAGGACAAGCAATAACTAAAATATTAGGGTCTTCTGAAAAAACAACTTGTTTTTGTTGATCACTAAGTGTTAATTGTTCTAAAAGATCTACGTATGAACATTGACTTTGTTCTTTTTCAATTATATATAATTTATTCTCCAATTTAAAAATTTTTTTTTTCATTTTAGATATTTTAGCTTTTAATTTAGTTTTTTTTGAAATTAATTTTTCCATAATATATAATAAGTTAATAGCCTTTAACTGTTTTATTAATGCTTAAATAATAGAATATATTAATAATAATGATTTTAAAATTATTAATATTTTTTCAAATGATAATTTCAGCAATATCTGATGTAACATTATATAAATATAAAACAGCTCAAACTATTAGTATCAATAGAAAAAAACTTAGGGAAACAATTAATTCCAACTATTTTGCTTACCCTGGATTTCATAATTTAGATAATAAATTAAATTATACAACTAGTTATTTTAACACAAATAAATATTATTTTGGTACTAATATTTTAAAAGATTATATTATAACAAAACCAACTATAATTGGTAATATTAAATATAATTCAAATAATAAACATATATTTAATTATGTAATTAATGTAGTATTATCACATCAAGGAACAATTATATTATATCATAATAATAACCCTGTTATAACTTTTAATAGTAAGAAAGTTTCTCATTACGACTATTTATTTTTAAATAAAGGTCTTCATATATTTAATTTAGAAGTTAATGGAAATAGAATTTGTAATTGTCCGTCATTTAAAGACGGGTACCAACAAACAAGATATTTTTTTGGATGGCTATCTAATACAGAAAATAAAAAAAATTCAACAATTATTTTAGACAAGGTAAAAACTCAATTAAATATTAATAAAATTAAACCATTGTCTTTTTATTTAAGTATAACTAGTTAGATTAATAAGTTTAAGGTATTCATTTATTTTTTGATAAGGTCTTTTTCCTTCTTCTAGCCCTTTTTGATTTAATTTTAATTTTTTCAACACCTTTATTCTTAAATTTTTTAATAGATTGTGTTGTATCTGAAGATGATGTTATGGTTTTACTATTAGTATCTGATGAATTTATATTATCTGAACTAGATACATTATTCTTTAAAAAGACACTTTTATCATTAACTAAATTCCTTCTCTTATTTCTCTTCTTTTTAATTTTAATTTTATTTTTACGTAATTCTTTATTTTTTACAAAATAATTAAAAAATTTCTTTTGTAAGTTACTTTGATAAAATCTATCAGCTATTAATTTATTTTTAATATCTATTTTTTTCCTTTCTTTTTCTTCTTTTAATTTATCAGCTATTTCTTTTTTCATTTTATCAACTTCTTCTTTATTATCATTTATTTTAGTTTTCATTACTACTACACTCTCTTTCTCTTCTTTTTCATCTTGTTTTAATTTTTCTTTAGCATCCTTGTTAATTTTTTTAACTTCATCTTTGTTAAAAGCTATTTTATCTTCTAATTTATCTATACTTTTCTCTTCTTGAGTAATATCTTCTTTATTTTTAATAATAGCTTGTTTTTTAATTTTTTCTTTCTCTTCTTTTATTTCTTGAATTTCTGTTGTCATTTTATCAATACCTTTTTTATCTTGTGTTTTATCTAAATTATTATCTTTTATAGCTTTTTGTTTGATATCATTTTTTTCTTTTTTAATTGATTCTATTTTAGATTCTAATACGGAAGATTTTTTATTTTCTTCTTCCTTTTCTTTTTGTTCTTTTTCGATAGCTTTCTTTTTTATATCTAACAATTCTTTTTTTCTTTTAGCGATTGCAGCTAATTTTTCAGCCTTTTTTCTTTCATCTTCTTTTATTTGTTTTAACTCTTTTTCTTTTGCTTCAATAATAGCTTTACGTTTTTCTTCTTCACGTTTCTTATTAGCTTCAATAATAGCTTTACGTTTAATTTCCTCCATCTTTCTTTTTTCTTCAATCGCTTTTTTCTTGTTAGCTTCAATAGCATTTTTACGTTTAATTTCTTCCATTTTTCTTTG
>Ga0206131_10000665_pt1 | contig 46440 bp, 61 predicted proteins | sample Helgoland_Spring_FD_148636 | JGI IMG/M metagenome (GOLD analysis project Ga0206131, IMG submission 148636) | Pelagic subsurface seawater microbial communities from Kabeltonne, Helgoland, North Sea - Helgoland_Spring_Bloom_20160517_1 | ecosystem: Environmental > Aquatic > Marine > Epipelagic ... | reverse complement strand
CTCAACAACAAAAGGATAAATATAGTGAGTACCTTAACTTAAGTTTAGGTGAATTCCTTTTAAGGTTGAAAGAAACCAATAATGATGACTATAGGTTGTATTTAAACAAATATGGTGATAAAAAATTCTGTAACTACAATATTAATGAGTTTGGAAATAGTAAAGGGATATATTGTTATATAGTAAGTGATGAAATTGTATACGTTGGGAGGAGTAAGATGACTTTTAACGAACGATTTAGGGATTATGGTAAGATAACCCCATACAAATGTTTAAATGACGGACAATCGACAAATTGTAAAATTAATTCAAAAGTTAACGACATTGAAAAATTAAAGGTGGGTTTTTATCTGATGGATAATTTTAGTGATAAAGAAATAGAAGTCTTAGAAAAAGAAATAATTAATACTTTGAAAGAAACCCATAACCTTTGGAATCATCAACTAAACTAAATCTCTTACTATTTATGGTAATAATGTATATATTTTATTATTTAATTATTGGTGTTATCACTACATTTATTTTTGACATTTTGAATGATCATGTTTTACGTCCTGAGGATAGAATACAGTTTGACTGGGGAATGAGAACTATTAATATCTTATTATGGCCCTACATAATGAGTGTCTTTATACTTGACTTTATGAGGGGTTTAAAGTGATACTACACATAATTTTTATTTATTAAATAGGTTGGAAATGAAGATACATAACATCATTAAATGGTTAAGTGTGATAATTACTATTATTGCTGCCCTAACAATATCTTTAAGGGTTACTGATATCATCATTAGTTATTACATATTTTTAGTCGGACATTTAATTATGACTTATGTTTTATATAAGGATAAAGACTGGAGTCTTTTCTTTATGAATTTAGTGTGGGTTGTTATAGATATTATCGGTTTAATAAAATGGGGTTGATTTTTTTATAAAAAAAAGATATTTATATTAAACAACAAATATTAATATGAAAAAAGAAAGTTTAAACGAAGAATTAAATAGAATGAAAAAACTAATGAATTTTGACATTAGTGAAAATTCTCATGATGTTTTGTCTGAAAATGTGATTAAAACCGTTAATCGTATTGATGAACAAGAAACAAAGACAACTACTGAGGATTATGGTAAGTATTCTTTTGGTGGGGCGTTTGATAATAATTATATAACACCTGACACCAATAGTTCGGAATACCAAAATACACTGAAAAAGATGAAGGCTGATTTACAGAAAGCTTTTAGTGAAGGTAAAAAATCATCTGACTTAAAAATTATTATTAGGTCAAGTGCAAGTTCTAACCCAGCAACTAATGGTTACACTTTATCACAACCACCTAACCATAATTTTGTAAATGTGGGTAAAACTGATGGTGGATTACTATCTGGTGGTAAATGGGTTGTGCGTGGTGAATCTGGATGGAAGAATGTTGCACCTAATGATCAATTAAATGCAAACACATTTTTAGCGAAAAATAGAGGTATTGGTATGAGAGACTCTTTAGTGAAAGATTTAAATTCTATGGGGTTGAAGATTAGTACCAATAATATACAACTATTAGGTAGGGAAGATGGTAAATGGGTTGCTGACTCAAAAGAACCATCAGAACAATATGTTAATGTTATTATTGATGGGTTACTGGAGACAACAACCACAATACCTAAAAACTATCAAATTATTTATGATTGGTACCAAATAGGTGGTAAAGACACCCCTTACGTGTTAATTGACAAAACACCTTCTTATAGTAAAAAAATACAACATAGTGAATGGGGTAGGGGTGTAAAGGAATTAAGAAAAAGTTTTGTGGACGCAGTTAACTCAAGTAAAGGTGTGAGTGTTGCGGGTTATAGTAAAAGTGATGAAGTAGAATTTTATGCATTCGGAACATTTAATGGGTACACAAGTAAAAAAGGTAATACTTTCTTTTACGATAATGAAAAGTCGTGGTTAAATGACCTTAAAAAGATTAATTCTATGAACCCAGCAAACGAATTTCAAATGAGAAAAGGTGACGATAATAGTAAAGAAAAAGTAGAGGGGGTACAAGCTAAAGGTTTCTGGCAACCAGGTAAAAGTGGTAGTGCAGATTTCCATCATGGTCATGGTACTGACGTTAGGAATAACAAAATGTTTATAGTTAAACCAACAGGTGTAAAGAAACCAGTAGAAGTAATCCAAACTAAAAGAGTGAGTGGTGGTAAAACCCCACAACCCACAGCAAAACCATCTCTTTAATTAGATATTAGTCGGTAGAATGGGGGATAAAGCAAAACTAGATTTTATTTTATAAAAACCATAGGAAGGATCACCAATCGCGGACCCACAACCACCATATGTGAACGCTGACTTTAATAAAATGTGTCTGTGTGGTGGTGAGTTAAACCAAAGATTAACCAAAGTTTTAGCGTTATTTTCATACGTTTCACCACCCCATAAAGATCCATCTAAACAACATTCACCTACTACACCCCCTGCGGAGTGTTCAAATTTATTATTAACAAGCATCCATTCACTATGATTATATGAATGTTCTCTTAAATCATTGTTAATTTCTAAAGGGGTATTACCCCTTTCTACCCTTGCTTCGTTAACATAAACCTCAACTAAACTATCTATTACTCTAACATTAACACTATCATATCCGATCGTGTCTGTTGGTAATTGTGAATATCCACTTATGGATAGTAATACGATTAATAATGTGATTAAATTTTTCATAGTTGTTTTTATTTATACTACGAATATACAACAAATATTCCAATAAACCAAATATTATCTATTGTTTTATACTATAAATCCCTATTTTTCCATTTATAATTTAGATCACTTAACAATGTTTTAGAGAAAAATACCCCAAAGGACAGTATAATTATTAGAATAACTCTGGTAGATTCATTAGAAGTGGCTAAATTGTAATTATATATACCATGATAAAATGATGATACGAATAAACCACATAAAACTAATGTACACATTTTCAATTTCTTATATTTGTTTAATAGTACACCGAATATTGATCTATCTTCAAACTTTTTTTTCTTTATTGTAGTAAGCCCAACCCAATACCCTAAAAATAACCCAAATATCATATGGGCAATAGTACTAGTAAATAACCTATTCGTTAACACCTGACTACCATACATTTTTACATATTGTACATTTTCAATAATGGCGAACCCCAACCCAACCATAGCGAAATAAAACATAAACCTTGAAGGGTGAGAACTAACTTTTTTATCTTTGGTTATATTAAGTACCATATAAAACATAATGAGTTTAGAAATTTCCTCAACAGGTCCAACAATACCAAAAAATTTAATGAAAGGGTCAAACATTAAAGTAAAACTTGGTATAAAAAAATAAATTAACTTAACTATTATTGTCGAAGTTATACCACCCCATAAAAAAAACAACCCTCTTTTAAAACTAACTGACTTATATGGTGATGTGAAATAAATTATCAACGCATATAACATAGGTATTAAAAACATTGTCAATAAAAGTTCAAAATTAAATCCCAATACCATATAGATAAATATGTAAAAACTTTTCAGTGTTACAATTTATATATAATTAAATTAGGGGTTACCACCAGTGTCTATCATCATTAATAATGTAAATACCACATAATATGACTATTACCATAGATATGATAATTATACCTACTTCACCATTAGATAGGTGACCAATTTTATTTATAGTTATAGGGGATATCAATCTAAGTTTAATATTTTATCAAAAAATAAATTAAAAGATAAACCAAAGAAAGATCTACCGATTATTAAAAACATTAAGATTATTAAAGTATTTGAAGTGTCAAATTCTATCCCCATAAAAGTTGCACCATACATTGACATACCCATTGAGATAAACATTGAGGTATTCTTTAAAAACTTAAAGAAATGCCACGCATCGGTAACAAAAACAAAATATGTTGTAGAACCCCAAAATTTACTACCTTGTTTTGGGTCACCATTTTTATATTTATTTCTCCAAGAAATACTTGGATCCCAAAATAGTTGGTTTTTAAATTTACTAAAAATAGATTTACTGAAATGGAACTGTATTTTATCCATTATAGATTCAGATATACCTGAGAATATTATGAATATAATAGAAAATATGAAAAATAAAATTGTGTACATATGTATTAACACTTTCTTCATAAATAAATATCTAAAGTTTGGTATATATTATGTTTTTTTTTAATAACATTATATAAAATAGTTATATTTATATGTAATGGGTAAAAATTTTTAAATATGTTGGGGGATTAGCTCAGATGGCTAGAGCGCCTGCCTTGCACGCAGGAGGTCATCGGTTCGACTCCGATATCCTCCACAACTATTAAATATGAAAGATGTTATAAAGAAAATATTGCTAGAAGAAATTAGTAAACACCAATATCAGATTAGGGATATTGGTGGTGATACCTACTATAAAAAACTTAAAAGTGATAGTGACTGGGTGTTTACCACTAAAGATGATTTCGAAAAAAACTCAAACAGTGGAAATGTAGTTAAGTGGAAAGAAAAGAAATTAGTTAAACAACCTTATGTAAGACAAAAAGAAGTACCTGCAACGATGGAAGAAGGAAAACTTGACTACTTGATGGGTTACTATGAAAATGTTTCCCCTAACGATTATATCATTAAAAATGATGGTGAGGATATTATAATTAAATTAAAAAAATGAAAGAGGTTATAAAGAAGGTTTTAAAAGAGGAAATCATTAAGGAGGCGAATATAACTACAGTTAGTGAAAATAGTTTTTTTAATGGTGTACTTAATTTAATGGATAACCCCCCATATTTACCACTGTTATATAGTATGGAGTTGAGTGAAGAAGATATTGTTAAAGTTTTTGAATTAATGTATCGTAACTTAGGTGAAGAAAGATTGAAGGTTTCTTTTGACGAAGATGGAAGTATATCAGTTATTGATCCTGTATTTCATAACCGTTTATATTACGAAGAACCCCACCTTCGATTTGAAGATACTACTTATTGGGAAAAATGGGATTACTGGCCAGGTACAAATGAATGGAAAAGATATGTAGACATGAATGGTGATAGACGTTTTAGGTCTAAAAATGGTATTCAATCATACGGTAAAGATATTGAACCAGAAGATATGGAAGATGGGTTTTACCCACCATTATCTACCAGTATAAATGAGGGTATCGGAAATAGTCAAATTAAAAAACGTATGAATACACTATTTTTAGATAAGGTGTTAAAAGAACTTGTAAGAGATACAAAGTTGGATCATCTAGGGTTACACTTACCATTTCATTATGGGTCGTTATATATCTCATCAAAAAAAGAAATATCTAAACTACTAACACACAAAGAATATGATTATAGAGAATCCTTTTATGGTTATGTTATGGATTTATACTCACTATCAATTGAAGAATCTGTTTATTGTTACCCAAAATATGTAGAATTATTGGTTGATAAATTTAATAAAACCGGTAAATTAACTTTAGAAAGTGTATCCCCTAAAGTATCTAAAGATATTACACATAAAGGTAAGTTAAAATTTATTGAAAATATAACAGATATAATGTTAGATGAAACATATGTAACAGATATAGAACCTAGTCGACGTAATAACGATTGGTATGTGGAAGGGATGAGAAGAATATATTTTTATAAAGGTGATAACTCGTTAGGAAGGGATGATGCGCAAGGGATAATCCAACCAGGAGAAAGTTGGGTAAAGTTTGTAAATAAGTACACTAGAGAACTCTTTGACGCTACTTTTAAACACTTAAAAAGGTTAGGGGTTGGTAATATAGGTATGGATATGGAGGTAGCTGTTTGGACAGAATATTTATATAAACTTAGGGACAAATACTTCGGTGGTGGTGATGACCCATTACTCTACTAACGAAAGTGAAATAATATACTTTTATATGTCATCTGTACACCATATAGGTGTCTTTTCACCTACCCAACTACCTTTAACGTTATAATGGAAGTGTTCTAAAGCATCTTCTTCGTTTAAATTTTCTTCAGACACCAATATTTCAATACATTTATTTACTGAATAGATTAATCTCATAGATGTATCATCTATCCCTATAATAGCATTGTCAAACCCATCCGCTTTTAATATTTCCTCTTCTGGAAACCATTCTATAATTTTATCTAACATAATTATTTGAAACTGTTTTTTTAATCTATTAACACTCGTTTCTGAATTTTAATACTTTCTTTAACCCTTTTCTTTTGTGAAGATGGACAATCTCCAAGACCATTGGCCATCCAAGACTTAATTTCCATCTCTTGTAAAAAATCTGAAACGTTAGGGATAAATTTTTTACCGTAATCTTCCAATATGTGATACTCACAAATATCTTTAACTGAGACAACTTTACCTTTGGAGTTTGTGATGTACTCCCCAAACAAAGGTATCATCACCTCAAATATAAAAAACATGTTATGGGTTAAAACCCTATGTCTATTATCGCTAAAATATTTTTTAGATACATCCATTTTATTATGGAGTGGTAGGTAATCTTCTACACTACCACCCCATAATCTAACAGATGATTTAGAATGAACCAGTGGGTTAGCCATTTGTATTTTCTTTAGTGGTTTCTTCTTCCTTTTCTTCTTCATCTTCGTCATCTAAAATTTCACCCCAAGATTCATACGATATTATAGATTCTATTTCTAATTCTTCGTCACCATTTTCATTATATCTGATTCTCCCTGTTGTCCCTGAATTATTCCAGTTAAAATCCGCACCAGACTGATTTAATATTTCATATAGTAACTCACTATTTTCATCTACATCTAAATTACCTTCGTGTTTATATTTATAATCACTCTCCCTTGAAATATAGAAATCGTAAAATGACCCAAAGGAGTCTCCACCACCTTCAAATTCAATTATCACACTATCTAATTTACCATCAAAAGATGGGTACCCACCCTTTATCATCTTTAAAAATTTTTTCTTTAGTCCCATAATATTATTTTTTTATTATAAAATTAGTGATTATATACTAAAAAGTCAAATAACTTTTTTATGTTTTCTTTATATTTATATAGTAAACAAATATAATATGAAAACTTTAAACGAAGAAATGAAAAAGATTAAACGTCTTTTTGACTATAAAAATGGTGAAGTTGTTACTGAATCTGAAGATAAGAAATGTGATTGTGGGGGTAACCCTTGTACATGTGTAGCGGAAGGTCACTACATTGACGAAGATTCGGAAGGTGAAGAAACTTTTAATTATGGTGAAGACGAAGGTGAAGATCATAAAGAAGAAGAACATTTAGAAGGTGAAGAGGATATGGCACCACACGATAGGATTAAAGAAATAAAAAAACATCTTGAAGCTCTTGAAGATGACATGTCTTATGATGAAGATCATGAAGACAGAGATGAAGAAGGTACAGATTTCTCTGAAAGTAAAAAATATAGTAAAGTATTAAAAACTCTTAGTGAATCACAAGTTAAAACACTTAAAAGATTTGTTAGTGAAGGTTTATTAAGTGATAACGCTAAAGAGGCTAAAGACAATAAGATAGAATCTATAATTAAACAATTACGTAGACTATCAAATACAATAGATAGTACTGGTGATAGTATGAAACCATCTAAGATTAATGATTTACTTCATGGAGTTGAAAATGGTATAATGGAAAAATTGGAATCTATAGAAGATCTATTGTTTAAACAAGCTGAAAAAGTAAAAGAAGTTAAAAAATAAACGGATTAGGACCGTTATAGTCTACGGACTATGTAACCCCATCTAAGTTCGCTACTAAGGTGGGGTTTTTATTTAACCACATTCAAACCATTATAACTTAGTTACGTCTATAATTTTTACGTTTTTACCCTTATTTTTAAGTGTTATTTCTTCTTCATGTGGGTAATAGATGTTATTATGTATTGTATTAAAGATATCTATCTGTTGTTTATTGATTTTTACTTTAACCAATATAGGGTGACCCTCATTTCCACCATAAATAGAACCTTTATTGTAATGGTTATAAAGTAATTCTTTTTTATTAGGTGTGTAATGATCACCAAGAAATTCTTTATCTATTTTCTCATCGTCATCAACATATAATAAACGATAAAGAATGGTTTCTTCAGGTAAACCATTTAACCAATCTAAAATATCTAATAAATTATTTTCATACCACTCTTCATCCATACCCATTTCTTGATAGGCTTGATAAAATAATCTTTTATCTTTATCCGATAAAGATATTTTTTTATCTACTTTTTCTGATTCATTAACCTCACCCTTTAAATATTCTCCGGATGATATTTTTTCAAGAGTCTCCCATAAAAAATCCTGATAGGCACCAATTAAAAATAATACTTCTTTATCTCTTAATGAATATATCTCTTTCATTTCTTTCCACCATTCATTGACAAAATCTCCATTTTCTTGTAAAGTTTTACCATAAAAGTCAAATCTAAATCCATAACCGATAGGTGTAATGATGTAACCATCATACATTCCAGATGGTTCAATAACTACCTTAGTATCCTCTTTTAAATAATTTAATACAGTTTGTAGGAATTTATTATCGTTTAAGGTTATTTCTCCTGATTCGGTTATAGTGTTTAATTTTTCTTTACTACGTGATTCAATAACACCATTTATTTTTAACATTATTATGTTACGATATTTTTGAAAAGCGTAAACCATTTCACTACTATCTAAACCATAAATATCTTGACAATGTATTGAAAAATAATGGTACAATGCTTTCACATCTGAGTATCTTGAATTTAAGTCTTTACCTTGAGAAAATTCATGCGAACTAAATACTCTTTGTGAAAACGGTGTGAGTACTAAACTCTGTGATTTCCTCTTCGATATCTCTGTTTCACTAACAATCTGATCAACTACTTTATTTAAAAATTTCTTATCCATATCAGTTGATTCATTGATGTCATTTTTAGGGGTTAACATATTATTAATAATATCTTCATAATTATTCTGTACAAATTTTCTTTCTTCCATTTTCTTTAAACCATATACATCTTCTAAGTGTTCTTCGAAGGGTGGATAAGGGAATATATAAGCATCAACGATATCTAAGTAAGTGTAGTTGGATGTGAAGCGTAACTTTACCTTTTTATTAACATGATCAACCTCTGTTTCATTAACAATCTGATCGACTACTTTATTTAAAAATTTATAATCCATTGTTTATTTTGTCTTTAATGATTTCTTTATATTTTTTCCACACATATTCTGATTCTTCTTCATTTAACCCATAAACCTCTTTACAGTGGTCAGAAAAAGAGGTTATAATAATAAATATAAAAACATGAAGAGTAAAAGGTGCTGTGAATAATTTGAATGGGTGAAAAGGTACATTAACTTCTTCTTTATCGTAATCTATATCTGTTTCAGATATAATCTGATGAACCACATTATATAATAATTTCTTATCCATTTGTTTCTATTTCATCTATTACAATATCCAACCACCTTTCCCATACATATTTAATCTCATCTTCGTTTAACCCATATACATCTTCACAGTGATATCTGAATGGTGTAAAGGCTCGATAGAGAGAAAGGTAGTAAAGTGAAGAGTAGTAGTTGTATAAGAAGGATGCGTAGACATCTCGGTTTTCATAATCCATCTCCGTTTCACTAACAATCTGATCAACCACCTTATTTAAAAATTTCTCATTCATTGTTTATTATATTTCTAATATTTTTCTTATATTCTTTCCACACATACCTAGTCTCTTTAAAATTTAACCCATACACATCTTTACACTGCTCGTCAAAAAAAGAAGGAATATATGGGGTGAGGTAATCCAAAAAAGAAAAAGAGTATTCAGACCCTTTGGGGTCAGGTGGATATAACTTTTTACGCCCATAATCTATTCCTGTTTCAAAAACTATTTGATTCACTATGTTATTTAAATATTTCACATCCAATGGATACGTTTTACGTAATTTTAACATATTCTCATTCAAATATTGAAAATTATTACTTTCTTCTAAATATTTGATACCTCCATTCCCTTGAGTTAATAAGTGGAATTTAGTATTGTTTTCATATTCAGTCCACACATATTCTGATTCTTCTTCATTCAACCCATAAACCTCTTTACAGTGTTTAAAAAGGGAGTTGTATATGAAAAGGAAATCAAAATAGGGTATATGAAAAGTATTTGAACCATAAATTTCATCTAACGGTAAAAACTGAAAGTGTATCTCTTCCTTTACAGCGTCTATTTTTGTTTCACTCTCTAACTGGTAAACTACCTTATCTAAAAAATTCTTATCCATATACCAACTTTAATTTATGTAACTTAGTTATTAACTCTGTCAGATATTTCTTTTCTAATTGAGAACACTCGTGAACGTAGTTTATCTGAATACTTTTCTAAAACATATTCAGCCTCATCATCAGTTAAACCATAATTATCTACCACACCTTCTATAAATGGGAATCTTGGTACAGCTTCGAACCATAAATGTGGAAGTTTCCTACCACTATATTTTATAAACGGAAATTTTATTCTCATGTAAGGTTGTTCATCTAACTCCACCAACTCAGTATCATCCACCATAAAATCTACCATTTTATTTAAAAAATTTTCATTACCACCAAAGGTGACAGAAGATTCGTTCATTGTATTATCAAAAAACTTTCTAAAATACTTATTATATATGTTAAAATAATATTTACTCATTACATATTCCATTTCCTTTATAGTACGTAAAGAATAAACATCTTTTAAATGGTTAGAGATAATTGAAGGTACCATATAGTTTTCTGGATGAACAATACCTATTTCCCTACAACGATGAGCAGTTAATATCCAATAACTACCCCCACCATCCACAAAAAATGGTGTTATAACACTAGCATGTTTTTCAGAAGTAGGTTTGGTTTCACTAATTAAATTATTAACCACCTTATCTAGAAAATCTTTGCCCATATCTTCTTTAGATTCTAAAAACCCCTCATTAATATTTTTATCTACATTAGATAACTTAGTTACCCAGTCTATCTTAATATCACAAATATCCAATGTTTCTAAATTTATTAACAATGGTAATCTTTGTTCTAATAATTCATAAATTATGTCTCTTATCTCAGACACAATTATATGTCCCATACTACGATTCTGAATAGCTTCTCTTAATTCCCAGTCTCTTCCTGGGTTATTTATCATAGTACTCCCTAAAAATACTGTACCTGTTACATCAACGTCAACATTTACGGTAATATTCTTTTGAGTGAATAAAACTATCTCAGATTTTGGTGCAGCGGCATCGATAACCTGTGAAGAATCAATTTCAAATTCAAATTCATATTGACCAGTATCCTTCCATTTAGGGTCGCTAGTATCAAACACTTCACCTTTAAGTGAATTAAAAAGACTAACTTCATAATCAAGAAGTTCAAAGTATTCGTCATTAGATAATGAATATATTTTTTTTAGGTTAAACCTTTTATCTAATGGGTCACCCTCTAAATGATTTAGTATATTACCTAAATATTCAGACTCATTTAAATTAGCAATTATTTTCTTACCTTTTTTTAATCTTTTATCGTTATAACTCATTACTCATATTTATCTCATTTATAAATATGTTGATATTTATAAATGACGTTATATTTATTAAAATATGAACCCATATTACAAAGATTATCCAGATAAACAATTAGATTATTTAAAAAAAATAATAAACATATTAGTAGTGAGTAGTAAGTTAGTGGAAAGAGAGGATGATTATGGGGAGCCTATCACATATGTTACGACTGATGGGGTTGACATACTACCAGTGGGATTTACTTCTAGTTATGGGATGACTATCTATCATAACTTTCTATGGGAGTTAAAAGATCATTTAGAAAGAATATATGGGTTAACAAATGAGGAATCTGATTATGTGTGGGATAAATACAAATCAGAAATGGTAGTTTTTGACGGCAGAAGAAATGGTTACGACCTAATACCATCACTAATTAATGTATAGACAATATAAAGTTTTTATTATATTTTAATATTTATATATAAAGTAAACAAAATGGGTAGAATTGAAAAACAAAAAAGATTAATTATAGAACAATCTAATAAAAGAATATTAGGTGAGTCTAATATAGATATGGATGAAGTTTTATCACTTATGAAATATAAATTTGGTTGGGGTGATTTATCTGGTGAAAGGGTAGAGGAGTTTGAAGATTGGTCGGAGGAAGTTAGTGATCAAATGTCATCTGAAGAATATGCCGACTTATTTCATGATTATATGTCTGATCAATCACAACCAGACTTAGATTAAAAATAAAGAAATATGAAAATAAGGATAACAGAATCTCAACATAAGTTAATAATGAATGAATCTTGGTATAACCCTAATAAAGTATATCGTAAAGATTATATTGATTTTATGTTTAGGAATGCCCCTAGAGAGTTGAAAAGAATCGTAAATAATTTACAACCTTTTAATTGTGGCGATAATTTGGGGGAGTGTGTTACAATACCTGAAGTGTTGTTTACTTATATTAAGGGTAGGTATTAATTCCTCTTATAACCAAAACAATATAATTTCCTAAAAAAACTTTTTCTTTTAATTCTCATATACCTATTAACTGCCTTTGAAATACTTTTGTTTCTTTGAGTTAATTTTTCCATATCGATATCCACACTCATATCAATATTTTTAATAATGTCATCGTCATTAGTTGTCATTGATGTAATTTTTTATCCTTTCTAATCTATTCTTATTCTTATTTAGATGTTTAGTAGCCTTCTCCACCTCTTCAGGATTATCTACAGATAATGCAATTACTAAGTTATTGTTTTTTATTTTCTTCTCTAAATTTTTATTTTCTTTTCTAACTAAATTCCTTATAATAGTTTTATCACTAATAAACCTTTCTTCATCCATCATAGAAACATCTTCTTCTCTTTCTTCACAAATAGTAATTTCAGCAACTTTTTTATCTAAGTTATAATAAATATGTTCAATCTTAGTTTTAAACCCACTTTTATCAATTTTTTTATATACTTTTAAATCTTCACTCATAATTATTTTTTTTAGAAATATGTTATTATTTTTTATAAAATTTATATGCCCCCACTATTCTACACTTTAATTGTTTAGAGTCACATGGATTACCAACTACCACACCATCGATAATGGTGAAAGCATGTCCTCTAACGTGTATTAAGTATCTACCCACATTATATTCTTTAATAAATGTACCGACAGTCATTTGACTTGCCCTAGTTTTACCATAGGTAGTAATTAGTGGATAATATTTACTATCTAAGATATCTTCTTCATAACGATATTTAAATTCATCATCCCAATCACAATAATATCTTACACGTTTCTTAAACGTAGTTTTATCGTGATTCTTTAACTCTTTATACTTATAACCATTTAACGTCTTTAAACCTACTCTTTCACTCATTGTCAGTGGAAATCTAGGTGTACCTTCACCTTTCTTCCTTTTAAATATTTTTTTAACGTATGTGTGAGCATCATCATAAGGTGATTCAGTAACAGATGCGAATGCCCTTACACAACAATCATTGGTTTCACTTTTAGCAATGGTACTTTGGGAAACTCCTGTGATAGCATCATCAGTATCAATATAAGAAACGTTTGTTTTTGGGTGTTGGAAAATTCTGTGTTTATTCATAGTGTTTTATTTTATACAAATATAGGAAAAATAATTTATTTAAACAAATAAAAAAGGATAAAATTTGTATAATTAACTCATTTTTTTAATTTCATAATAATAATAAAGTGTAGAGTTGTCCACACCGACATAAAGTAATTCATAGTTTTTATTTTTTAAAAAACTTTGTCGTTTATCATCATCTATCTTAAACCTTACAATATCACCCTCAACACCTTTTATTTTATCCCACCTATTTTTACTATTACTCGATACGTAGGTTATTATTTTTTTAGGTGGGGTATCAGATGTTACCCTTATTTTTTTAACAGGTAACGGTATTTTATCTTTTTTCACTTTTTTTCTACCCATTGACACAAATATAAGTAATTTTTTTATAAAAACAAAATATATTATTTCTATTTATAAACATTTCTCTTATATTTATATTATATATCTATGAAAAAGTTAATTAAAAAAATACTTAATGAGTCTAAATTAGATGTACATATCCTTGATAAAGTGTATAATCTTATTGAGGGTGATTTTTGGTTTGAACATAATAGGGATTATCGTGATGGTCAAGTTGTAACCAGTTTTCACACACCTGATGGTGAACAAATTAAGGGTGTTGGTGGTGGAATTGGGTATCAGTTAGGTGACGATTCTCCATTAGTGAGAAATATTATTCCAACACTTTCGAATACGTTTGGATTATCTACTGATGAGTCTTTTTGGGTATGGGAAAAGATTCGTTTTGATTTGGCTAAGGATAGGTTTTTATATTCTTTAGCTGAGGTATTATATGAAGATTATATACAGTATCAAGAAGATCCTTATATATTTGATAAAGGTATGGAAGGTGGAGATGGTTTTTTTAATTTAAGGAAATTAGAAGGTTTAAAAAGTTTTGTGAAATGGGCCGGTTATGGTAACAATCAAAGGGGTGTTCACTATGAAGGTGTTTATAACTATTTAGATGCAATAACAGATTCAGAATATAAAATATTACATCAAGAGATGTTAGAGTATATTGAAAGGGATTTACATTAATGAGAAACATAATTAAATACATATTAAAAGAAGAAAAAGAAAGTAATCTAATAAAAGCTATCGAGGATATACTTTATGACTTAATATATGTTGAACACATTGGTGGTGCTTTGACATATGAAGAAATATATTCTGTTAGATTAAATACTACTGACTACGCTGATGTATTATCAAGTAACCCATATAATGTAAAGATGTTAGAGTCGGCATTAGATGTGATGCGATATAGTGTAAATTACATCGATAATGAATTTTATGATGATATATATTTAGAGAAAGACAATCGTAATATACTTTATTACATCATTATCTTTCTTAGTGATGTTTTTAAAATTAAAGATAGAGAATTAAGAAAAAGTTTACGGTTTAAGGTTGAAGAGGTTTTAAACGATATGATTAAAAAATACGCTGAGAAAAATGGTATAGATTTATATGAAAAACATAGTTTAGACTGGTAATGAAAAAAATAATTAAGAAAATATTAAGAGAACAAGAGGTGGATAAAGAAGTTGACCCCTTTAACGATGATCTATTCACACCTAAATACATGGAAAAGTTGATGGTTAAAATGGACGATGACCCAGATTTTTTTATGGGGGAAATATTACCATCGATGAAATTTACAAATAATCAGGAGATTAACATCATATATAATTATTTAACTAATTATAAAAGAAAAGATTATTACGTTCCCGTACATTTTGATGCTGAAGAATTAAGTAACTTTTTTTCCGAAGATAGGGATTATGATATACAACACTACGCTAAAAAATATTTCGAACAGGATTATGAATATGACTACAATTACGATTGTTACGATTTTGACTCTTACTATTTTGATATGATTGATAGAGTTAATGTTGGTACAATGAGAGAAAAATATTTAGAAGGTTTAGATGGTGAAGGAACTAAAGAAGGTTTTATGGAATTTGTAGAGTCAGAATTTGGTGATGTTATAGGTTGTGCAATGGCAGACGCTCAAAATAGTGCCGATATAGACTATTTACATTCTGACATTAGAAATGGTGCTGAGGACTATCTTTCTGAATTTAATGGTATAATATCTAATGACGTTGATAAAGATGGTAATAGGGGGTGGAAATTAGAATTTAATGGTAAAAGAGAAATCGGTGATGTAGTAAATAGTGAAATGTTTAAAGAGACTTTATATGATCATGTGGATTCTGGTTACTCTTTACTTTCAGATATATTTGATGACATTTTTAGTATCGAAAGAGAGGGTGATAATTACTACGACAATGTTTTATTACCAGAAGAAAAAATATATATAAACACTGACAAACATTTTAGATATGGTGGTGCTGGTGATGTGGATCCACAATATTTTAATGAAATACTTTCAGATAAATTATCATGGCACTAATAAAAAGATAATATTTATATAATATGAGAACAAAAGATAAAAAAAACAATATAAAAAAAGTTAATCTATTAATAGAAATGAGAAATCATTTAATTAATGAATCACCACCATATCATATGGATATGAGTGAACCTGTAACCGCTGGTAAAGCTCAGTATGGTTATTTAGAAGGTGATTCACCAGAATTAATAGGTAAAGAAGTGTGGTTTCATACAAATAGACATAATATAATGCACAATAAGAATGGTGCTTTTGGTGTTTATGGTAGAACAAAGAGAGGTAGAAAAGATAGTACACCAGGAATTATAGGTTATACTAATGATTTATTATTAGGTGGTGACATTAATTTCGATATAAGTCCAGGGTACCACAATGTTATGAGAACAACAAAAGACGCTGGTGAAATGTCTAAACGTTCACAAGTTGTTGGTGTTGGTGGTATTGTTCAAGAATTACCTGATGATCCGGTAACATTAAAAGATGTGGCTGAAGAAATAAAATACAACCCATTTATTTCAGATTATTTTTACACCTCTGACAGTAATAATAAAGTGGTGGGTGCAGAATTTGTTTACGCTGAATATCGTCCAGATGGTAGTTACTCACTACACGCAATAAACCCAGTTTTGGAACCATTTAAAATGGGTGAATATAACCCAGCATAAGTTATGGCAAATTTTACCAGCGAAGAAAGATTATTCAATCAATTATTTAATGACTTAAATGATGTATTTAACCATAATACCATATCTAATTATGGTACTGAATTGGATTATGAAAGGTATGAAGATGTTTACGATTTCTTTTATTATTATGTTAGAAAATATATCGTAAATACATATGGATTTGGGTCAAATGACCCAATAACTGATAAACTACGTAATGAATGGGTTAGAAAAAACTATAGTGATGGGAATATGCCAATTATTGGAGATACAATTGAAATGGTTTACATGGATGACCCATACCCTATACCACCAGGTACTAAAGGTAAAGTTGTTGGTTATACTAGTCTTAAATCACCCTTCAATGAAGACCATATGGACGTAGATTGGGAAAACGGTAGGAGTTTATCACTAATCACTGGAGTAGATAAGGTTAGAGTAATACATAAAATATAAGATGAAATACATAATTAAAAATATAATCAAAGAAGATTACATTAATAAACAAAAGATTCGAGAATATATAGATTTCGTAGTTAATGACATGTTAGATAGTATTACTTTAACTGATTATCACCCATTCGATGACGGAAGATTCAGTACTATTAGTGAATTTGTTAGTATGTATGGGGAGGAAGAGTTAGATAGAATATCATCCAACCCCGAATTCTATAATGAGTACGGTTGGGATGAAGTAGAATATGAAGATGGTTACTATTATTTTAGAATGGATAACCCAGAAGAAGAGTATGATTTTGACGAATTTAATTTAGAGTTTGGTTATGATTGGTTAAACCATTTAGTTGATATTGGAGAACTAAGAGTGATTGGGTCAGGACCAACAAGTGGTTACGAAGTGGTACATCCTGAAATGAATTTGTCTTTACGAATTGGTTCTGAAGTATATAATACTCCACTATTTAGAGATTTCTCAGAACAAAAATATAATGACTTCACCTATAAAATTAATTCACTTAGAAGAAAGATTATCGATGAATATAAAATAAGTGAGGAAGAGTACGATGAATTTACTACTAAATTCAATACTAAATTACCCACTTATTTACAAGATAAATGGGGTATTGAGATAATTAAACCCACAATAATTAAAAAATATAGTAATAATGATTTAAACGAATCTATTATAGATGATTTTATAGACTTTGGGAAAAATGAATTATCTTTGGGTGATGGTTTTAATGTTAGACTTACTGATAACAATGATGAATTAGAAACATTAGCTAGTTATGATATGTCAAATAATGAAATAAGTGTTATGTCTAAGAATAGAGCTGTTCCAGATATCATTCGTTCCATCGCTCACGAAATGGTACACCATAAACAAAATGAGTTGGGTGAATTGAGAGGTAATCCGGAAGAAGGTGAAGATGGTTCCCCATGGGAGGATCAAGCGAATTCAAAAGCTGGGGAATTAGTTAGAATTTTTGGGAGAAAGTTTCCAGAGATTTACGACCTATAAATAGTATTACCGATAGAGATATTATTATCTTCACAGAACCCATCGTTAACTTCTAAGTTACTATTAGCTTCTACTGAAGGTCGTATAGATGTCTTATCATAAGCTTTAGCCTTTTTAATGTCTACAATCTTATCACCATTAATGAAAACCATTTCTATTGGGAATTTTACGTTATCCATCCAAAAACCACCATCAACGTAATCGTAGAACATCCCACAGTTATCACAAAGTTCATCTTTTTCCCTATACATTAGTCCAACCATTTTTTCTTCATCAGTGGATGGTACTTCACATTTTACAGTTACGGTTTTACCGTCATTATTAGTTATCCCTATCGTACATTTTTCTTTAAACGGTACTTTTACATTCTCTAATAATAAATTTAATAACTTCATAATAATAAATAGTTGACAAATAAATAAAATATTATTAATATTATATAAAAATAAAAGTTATGGCAAAAAGTAGACACAGAAAGAACCAAAAACAAAAATCTAAGGCTAGGACACAAAGAATAAAATCTGAACAAGCTCATTTTCAGAAAAAAATGGAATCAGAATTTATGAAAGAAATGGAAAAACTTAGAGACAGACAATTAGAAATAGAAGAAAAGAAAGAATCTGACACATAATGTCAGATTTTTTATTTTTATAGGATATTTATTACTATGAAAATAAAAATCACAGAGTCACAATACAAAAAAATTATTAATGAAGTCGGAGGATATGATGATCAAAACGTTATGGCTTCACATGGTGCTAACATACATGGTATGATATCTAGATCAGTTTCAGAAACTATATACATGATTGCTGAAATTATGAAATATTTAGAAGATGGTGAAGTAGGTAAGATGGATATAATGACAGCAGTCACCAATTTAGCTAATAAATTTAGTGAAGACATTAAACTAATAAAAGGGTTATCTAAAGAGATTTTTTTAGATAATGACTTTAAAGAACTGGTTATTAACTATATGAACTCAACCTCTAAGATTTTAAAATATTTTAGAATGTTAAGTGGGTATTCTGCAGGTATTATGGGTGGTCAACCTACAAATCTTTCATATGGTTTAGGTATGTCTATGTCAGATACAGAATTAAGGTCAACAGTAAAGGAAAAAATATTATCACTGGGAGATTATTTATTAGAATTAAGTGAAATGTTCCATACTATAGTTAAAAGATATGCTAGTAGATTAGGTCATTAAATCATTTACTATTACATAATAAAGTTATATATTTAAATAAAAAAATTATGAACAACGAACAGAAAGCAGAATTATATCATTCTTACTTATTAAGACATGATAAGTTAGAGTCTCAAATTGCAGACATTAAATCAGAAGCCGCTGGTAGAGATTTAAATGAAGAACAAAAGTCTAAAGTTTCTATTTTGGAAACTAAAAAAGCTGAAATTGTTACTGAAACTCAGAAACTATTCGAGACTTACTAGTGTTAATATACTATTATTATGTAATTCATAGGGTTAAGTTTCTATTTTAACCTTTTTATACGCCTTAAAGCGTTTTTTGACTCATTTGTTACTTTACTACCCTTACTTAAGTTCTCCTCATAGGGGATAAACCTTAGATTTTTGATGTTACCTACCTTTTCTGGTGGAATCTTCTCTTTAAACGCAATCGCGATAGGGTAAATATGATCTAAATGATGATCCTTCCACCCCCTTTTATCAGAATTCTCTAATAAGTAGAGTTTTTGCCCTTCTGTAACCTCCCAAACCATCGCGTAGTACAATTTCTTCTCTAAATCCTTAATATTTTTGATTTTTTGCTTAATTTTAGGGTGTTTTTTAGTAATTTTACGTATTTCATTATATAATTTATATCTCCTACTATTATTTATAGGTTTTTTTTTGGTTTTACTATTTTTTTTAGGAATCTTTCTACTCATATAAAATATTTTTACAATTCTGTAAAATAATGGTTATATAATTATGTTTTTTTTTTAATAAATACCTATATTTATAAATATGAAGATTATTATAACAGAAAATCAGTTAAAAAACTTAGTTTTAAACGAACATAAACCTTCCGACATTTATTCGGCAGCAGCTTCAGCAGTTTCCTCAGCAGTTTCAACCAATAAAAGAAAAGATTTTACTTTAGATGGAAATGTGGCAAGTCAAAAATTATGGGATCACATTAGAAACTATGAATCTTTACGAACTTTTACATATGATGACGCTGTTTACCCTAGTGTAGAATATAAGGGATCAAAGTCAGATAGTGTTGGTACATTAACTATTGGGTATGGACATACTGGTGATGATGTTTACCCTGGTCAAAAAATTACAGAGAAAGAGGCTAATGATTATTTAAAGAAAGATGTGAACAATGCGGCTGATTGTGTTAAAAGATGGATAAAAAGACAAAAAGTAAGGGATAATAAAAACAATACTAAATTCCACTTATTAACTCAAGGGATGTACGATGCAATGATAGACGTTGTATATAATAGGGGTTGTGGTCGGTTTATAAACTCAAAAATATTATCCAATATAGAGAATGGTTCTTATGACTCTGCAAAACAAATGATAAAAAATTTATCCGGTGATAAGAAACGATGGAATGAAACTTCAGAATTATTCACATATTAAAAATTTTTAATAAAAACGTTATATTTATAAATAAAAACAATTAACAATGAAATATATAGTAACCGAAAATCAATATAAAATTCTTTTAAGGGAGGATAGGGTAGATTATTTAAGAAATCAGTTTGTTATTGATCCTACTTTGTTGGATAACTCTACTGAAGGGAGTAATGACAGAGAAGAGTTTGAAGATGGTGATAGACAACCAGGTGGTATGAGAACCCCTAAAAATAAAATAGAACCTATACAAGATCATAATGGTGTCGACATCGCATATGTAGTAACCAATAAAAAAGGTAATACTAAAGTGTCTTTAAGTGATGAGATTTTTACTGATATTGTTGAAGCTGATCCAACAACAAAAAAAGAATTTGTTCAGTGGATGGTTACAGTATTTATGAGACTACTTAAAAATAATGAAGTTGATCAAGCCATTAGGTTTATAACTGAAGATTTACCTGAAGCAAATGAGTATTTAGGTATATTCGAAAAAGTAAGAAAGAAAAAAATATTTAAAACAGGTGCACCTAATAGACCAAACGCACCAGAAAATGTAAGCGATATTACACAATATGATAATTTAGGGCACCTATATTCTATCGTTAGTCCATTTATTGGTGAAGATAAAGAAGAGGGGGAGTTATATGGTTTATTAAAAAAATATGTTGACTTAGGTCACGCTAAGTTAGCATATCGTGATAATGATGTCTTAGTATATATGCCACAGACAATAGAATCTAGTTGTGAACCATTAGGTGATTTAGCTTCATGGTGTACAAGAGGTAAAGGTAACAGTTATTTTGATAGGTATCGAAATGACAAACGCAAACCTGATGGTAGTTTATCTGATTATTATGTGGTAATGCCTAAAAAGTTATTTGGTGGTGATGATGAAGGTATGTACCCTTTACAATTTCATTTTGAGTCTGGACAATTACATGATAAGAACAACAATAGTATTGAGGCGGACAAACTTCCGGATGTAATATCTAAATTTCCAAAACTAACAGAATTCTTCAAAAAAGAGTTAGGTGCATTGGCAACAATGGATATTCAACAAGGTGCAGGGTTAATGGAAAGTAAATACTTAAAGTATTTAACTAAGTTTGGTGGTGACATTAAAGATGTTATTAAACCTGATGTATGGGAGGAGGGTGTTGCGTCTATTCGTAGATTAGCGGGTGAACAACAAGTTCCGTTACAACAAAATAAATATTTAAAATGGTTAATGTCAAACACTGAAGGTGTTAATGTTGTAGATTATTTAGATGAAAGTACTACAACATTAGATTTTAGTAATATGGATTTAGGTACACCACCAGATTTAAGTAGATTTAATAATTTAAGGAGATTAACACTAGGTAATTGTAAACTAAATGAGTTACCAAGTGTCGATATGTTACCATCCCCAAATGACATTGTAACAATATCTTTCTCTAATAATAACATCACAGATGTTGGTATGGAAGGGTATTCTAATATTTTAGATAAATGTTTCTTAATTAACTTAGATGGGAATCCTATAAATAGAATTAATGTAGAGGAATTAGAAAAATTAGTTAACGATAGTGGATTAGCTAGGTTAACTTATGATGATAATATTTTAGAAAACTTAACACCAGAAAACAGATTAGAGTTTGAGAAGTTTCAAAAAGATGGTAAACAGTTAGGTTACTTCTTTGGTAATGGATAATAATAAAATAAATAAAAAGAAAAAATGAAAAAAGGGAAAAAAACAATTCGATTAACTGAGTCAGAAATGGTTTCACTTATTGAAAACATCGTAAATCAAGTTAAAAGTGAAAAGAAAAGAGAAATTACAGAGTCTATTAAAAGAAAACCTGTAAGTAGAAGATCTTCATCTAGGAATAGAAGAACTATTAGATAAGATTAATTTAAATAATGACATAAAAAAAAGGTATTAAATTTTAATACCTTTTTTTTTACCTTTAATTTATTAAACCACCTTAATCACTATTTTATCTTTAGATTTGACATAACTAACCTTTATAGTTTGTCCTTCTTTAACCTTACCTTTAAGTATTTCTTCAGATACAGGGTCTTCAACATACTTCTGAATAGATCTATTTAATGGTCTAGCACCATATTCTTCATCGTAACCGGTATCAACTAGGTAATCTTTAACCGTTTTATTTATTTGTAAAGTATACCCTATTTCTTCAACCCTATCTTTAAGTTTAACAATTTCTAAATCAACTATCTCACCAATCTCTTCTTTCGTTAAGGATTTGAATATAACAACATCGTCCAATCTATTTAAGAATTCTGGTGCGAAATGTTTCTTTAATTCATCCATTAATATATCGGTTTTAGCTGAAGATTCACGTTCCTTCATTGATTTTGTCCCAAAACCTACACCAGTACCGAAGTCTAATAATTTTTTAACACCAATATTAGATGTCATAATAACCATACAATTTTTAAAGTTAACTTTTCTACCTAAACTATCTGTTAATTGACCATCATCTAATAACTGTAATAATATATTATATATTTCTTTATTAGCTTTTTCTATTTCATCGAATAAAATAATCGAGTATGGTTTTCTCCGAACTTTTTCTGTTAATTGACCACCTTCTTCATGTCCAACATATCCGGGAGGTGAACCAATTAATCTTGAAATCGAATGTTTCTCCTGAAATTCAGACATATCCATTCTTATTAAAGCATCTTCGTCACCAAACATATATTCAGCCAATTTTTTAGCCATATGAGTTTTCCCGACACCTGTTGGTCCAATAAACATAAAAGAACCAATAGGTTTTTTTGGGTTTCTTATACCCACTTTATTACGCCTTAGTGATTGGGCAATTTTAACCAACCCATCATCTTGACCGATTACAGAACCATGTAAATCTTTTTCCATTTCTAATAATCTTTTACCTTGATCACCACTAAGTCTATTTAACGGTATCCCTGTCATAATAGAAACCACCTCATTCACTTCTTCTGGGTCGATAACTTTTCTTTTTTTGTCTAAACTTTCTAACCACTTAAATTTTTCTAATTCTAACTTTTCAGTAGTAATTCTTTCTTCGTCCCTTAACCTAGCAGCCTCCTCATATCTTTGACTTTTTACCACACCATTCTTATCTTCTTTGATACTAGTTATCTTATTTTCTAAGTCGCTGATATTCTTTGGTGGTTTAATATCTACCTGTGAACGAGATCCAACTTCATCCATTATGTCTATAGCTTTATCAGGAAATTCTCTATCTGTAATATATCTATCAGCTAATTTAACACATCTATTGATAGTTTCTTGTGGGTATTGTACTTTATGAAAAGATTCATAAGAAAATTTTATTTTATTTAAAATCTCAATAGTGTCTTCAACTGAAGGTGGTTCGATTATTACTTGTTGGAATCTTCTTGTGAGTGCCCCATCTTTTTCAATATTTTCTCTAAACTCATCTAATGTTGTTGCACCAATTAGTTGTAAATCACCTCTAGAGAGGGCTGGTTTTAACACATTAGCTGCATCCATAGAACCAGATGAATTACCTGTACCTATTATAGTGTGTACTTCATCTATGAATAATATTACGTTATCAACTTCCATCAATTCATCTACAATACCTTTAATTCGCTCTTCAAACTGACCCCTATATTTTGTACCAGCCACTAAAGATGCTAAATCTAAAGACACAATTCTTTTATTTAACAACGTTCTGGGTGCATTACCGTTTACTATTTTTAGTGATAAACCTTCCACTATTGTAGTCTTACCAACACCAGGTTCACCAATTATCACTGGATTATTTTTCTTTTTTCTGGCAAGTATCTGAGCGACTCTCTTAATAGTTCTATCTCTACCAATAACAGGGTCAATTTTACCGTCAATTGCCATTTTCGTAACATCAACAGAAAAATTATCTAATATAGGTGTACTTTTATTCTTAGACTTATTTTTAGGTGTGTTACCATGATTCTTAAATTCTTCATTTTCGTCAGTATCTAAAGGTTCTATACTATTCTCTATATTACTTTTCTTAACCTGATCATTATACGTTTTATAAGTTATTTCCATATTTTTTAAAATTCTATTTATAGCGTTTTTAGTTTTTAGTAAGGATAGGACTATATGTTGAGTATCTAAATAATCTTCTTCTAATATGTCACATTCTTTCTCAGCACCTTTTATGATGTTTTGACTAGTGGGGTTTAATGGTATTGTCCCGTCATCAGTTTCATAGATGTCATACTCCTCTTTTTTATTCCGTATTAAAGTCTTCTCTATTTTTTTATGTAACACATCAACGTCTACACCCATGTCTTCCAACACTTTAATAGCGTTATTATTATAATCGTTAATTAACGATATCATAATGTGTTCAACTTTAACTTCCCAATCATCATACAACTTAGCTTGCTTAAGAGACATATTGAGTATCCTCTTCACTTTAGGTGCTACTTTTTTCATCAACATTTTGTTTTTTAAATAAATATCATTATAATTGTCATAAAATATAAATTTAACTAAAATAATATGAAAAGTCAATACAAATTACATTTAGGTAATACAAAAAAAATAATAACTGACATGATTAACCGTAATGAGAAGGTGGATATGATATTTACGTCACCACCATATTATTCTATGAGGAAAAATTATAGTGGTAACGATGACGGTGAAATAGGTTCAATACATGTTGACGATTACGCTGATTGGTTTTTAGAATTTACTGATTTATTTTTAAAAGTGTTAAAACCTAATGGTAGTTTCTTTCTTAACATTAATGATAAGATAGATAAAGGTGTAGTTCACCCAGTTTTAGATGAATTAAAATATAAGATGAGGAAACAAGGTTGGTATATGGTTGCTAAACCTTACATATGGTTTAAGAAAAACGCCATACCCACAAATTGTAAATATAGAGCGATAGATAGGTATGAATATGTTTTCCATTTTTCCAATTCCAATAAACCTAAATTTGTGGCTGATAATTGTAGAACTGAACATTCTGAAGTAACTAAAAAAAGATTTCAGAGTCCAGTTACGACTATAAATTCTAGAGATGGGGTTTATGAATCAGAAATGAGGAATTTGAACGTAAAAGGTTCTTTACCACATAATGTAGTTATAACACCTTCAGAAACTAACCCAAGTATATTACACCCAGCACCCTTTCACGTTGATTTAGCTGACTGGTTTGTTAGAATAGGTAGCGAAGAAGGTGATATTGTCTTAGATCCATTCGCAGGGTCTTCTACGACTGGTGTGGCGTCATTAAAGAATAAAAGAAAGTTCATTGGCATTGACTTAGTAGATTTTAACATTAACTTTGGTAAAAAAAGGATGGAACATTTTTTAAAAACAGGTGAATGTTACATACCAAAAAATAAGTTAGAAGAGTTAGAGATAGATGTTAACTATTATAAGATAAAAGGAAAACATGTTAATAATCCCTGACAAAATGACATAATACTATCTAATGGTATATATTTTGTCAAATACGAAATTATAAAATAATAACAATAAAAAAATAAAAATTTAAAAATGGATTACAAAAAATTTAACAATAACTTTAACTTTAGAGATTTTTTAAACGATGATTTCTTTTTTAGTACTTTCAGTGTTGACCCAACTGAAATTAAACAAAGGGTAAGTGATGTAATAAAAAATAAAATGGATAATAAAGAATATTCTTATAATCTACCAGTTACTAATATATATGAAGATGAATGGTCATTTAGATATGAACTATTAACACCTGGATTCACAAAAAAAGAAATCTCTATTTCATTGGAAAAAGAAAACTTATTAGTTGTAGGTGATAGAAAAGAAGGTGATAAAAAGGAAACAGGTACATATATCTCAAAAGAGTACCATTCTACTAAATTCAATAGAACTTTTAAATTACCAAACAACATTGTTTGTGAAGAAATTCACGCTAAGGTAGAAAATGGTATAACAACAATTTTCTTCCCTAAAGAGAAGAAAAGTAACCCAAAAAAACACACTAGAAAAATCACTATAGAGTAATTTTTTCTTTAGATAATAAAAAAAACCACATCTTTATAGGGTGTGGTTTTTTTGTTATTGATTTTTTAAAAATTAATTATTATATTTGTTTTTATGATACCATCAGCACCAAAATTTAGAAAAATTGTATTATTATTAAAAGATGATGACAATAAACCAACTACAAGAATGGAATATATGGATTCCGCAATGATTATAACGGGTAATTATGTTATAATAAGCGAAGAAGAAACTGTTTCAGTAGATAACCCAGCCACCATAAGTGGTATTGTATATGAAATGAAAAATATTCATTCCTATAAACTATTTAAAGATTAAATTATGATTTTATTAAAACACGAAGAAAACGGATCAATAGAATGTCTATACGAATCCAGTAATGTATTAGGTTCAAAGTATATTAAAGGTAAAAAAAAATTAGCCGTAATATTTAAATCAGGTATTCAGTATGTATATAGTGATGTGACATACGAAGAGTATAGTAAATTCGAATTGGCTGAAAGTCAAGGGAAGGTATTAAATACTATAGTTAAGGGACATAATTATGAAAAGTCCCCTAATAAAGTAGACGTTACCCCTATGGTCGAACAGATTAACAATATTAAAGAAACATTATAATAAAAAGAAACGGGCGTTTCGAATAATAAAAATAAAAAAATAAAAATTATGGAAACAATTTTAATAACAGTGTCAGTTTTGTCTACTTTAGGTGTGGTTGCAATAGTATTATCTATTGTAAATGTCCTAAATAGGTTAAAAGGTAAGGTTGATGTTGAAACAATGAATGACATAGAAAGAAGTCTTAGAGAAGACATAGAAAACAATTATAGATTAATAGATAGAAATGTGGAAGATATTCACAATATATATGATAGAAAAATAGAAGTTTTAGATGATATGATATCTAAAGTAGATAAAAGAATAGATTCTAGATCAGATAAACTGGTGGATCATATGTGTAGAGAGTTTAATGTTATACACGAAAAATTAGATAATAAAAAAGATAGTAGTAAAAATATACTACAAGACTAATAACTAAAATACGCCCGTTTCCTTTTATTTAATGTTTAACCATAAACTATTATATTTATATTTATATTAAAGAACATTATTTTATGGAAATTAGAAGAATTGAAGAACAAGAGGTAAGTGAAATTTTAGAAAAAGAAACAATAGACTTATCATCTTTTCAAGTAAGAGACACCCTTAACCCAAAGATATTTGACGAAACTCAACATATTCATAAGGATATACGAACTAGGTTACTTATGATAGCTGACGATTTCTTTGAGACACTTAATGTCGGTTGGGTAGACATAGACGATATTATATTAACAGGAAGTTTAGCTAATTACAATTGGTCTAAATATTCTGATGTAGATTTACATATCTTAGTTAAGTTTGAAGATGTAGATGAAAATGAAGAACTCGTAAAAGAGTATTTTAATTCAAAGAAAAATTTATGGAATGAGAAACACGACATAACTATAAAAGGTTATGACGTTGAACTCTATATGCAAGATACTCATGAACCACACGTTTCTAGTGGAATTTACTCTATTATGTGGGATGGATGGATAGTTAAACCAATTAAGGGTGATAAAACTATTGATGCAAAAAAAGTAACTGAAAAAGTTAACAATATAATAGATGCAATAGAAGACATTTATTTTATGTACAAAAGTGATGATTACGATAAAACCATTAGAAAAATACAAAACTTAAAAAGTAAAATAAAGAAAATGAGACAATCTGGATTAGATAGAGAAGGGGAGTACTCTTTTGAGAATATATCTTTTAAAGTATTAAGAAGAATGGGGTACTTAGATAAGTTAAGTGAAATAGAGACTATTTCTTATGATAAATCTTTAACTTTAGATGAGTCCTTTAGATTATTAAAAAAGTAGATAGAGTTTAAATTGTGTTTTTTTATTAAAAACGCAATATTTATTTAATAAACATTATTATGGGAACATATTTAACCGGAAATTACACTATTATACATACAGATGTCACTGCAGATTTCGATAACTTTGTTTATGACGCAGTTTATTTTAGTAGCGCCACTACAATGACAATCAATGGTGTAGTTGTAACAGGTGTATTAGGAGAAACATTAGAAATAACAGTAGATGGTAATACAAGTACACCAGTAGGTGGAGTGTTGTTATTAGGTAACCCTATTGCACCACAAACTAAAGTAAAAACTGGATTAATATCTGGGGATTCACATAATGAAGTGTGGCAATTTGTTAATATTAAAACAGGTTTACCAACAAACGGATAAAAATAAAACAATAAAACAATATAATATGAAAAAATTTACTAACCCAAAAACTTTAAAAGGTCAGGATAAAATCAATAGGATTACCGACCTTATGGGTAGAATGACAACCCTTAATGAGAGTACTTCATTATCAGAAATAGATTTCATTAAGAAAGGACCAAACGGAATCGTTTATGGTATAATAAGAGAAAATCATAACTACTTTATTAAAACAACTGAAAAAACTTCTGGCACTTTGGTATCTGAGGATTTTGAGTATGTGGGTGGTGTTAAAAACAAATATGATGAAAGATATCATTCTTATGCTGAAGCATTGAAACATTTAAATATGAAATTTGATATGTTAAATGAGTCTTACGGTATCGAAACCGGTACAAACCTTTTTGAATCAGATGGTGTCGAGGTAAAAGAAGCTAACGCTAGTGGTTTAGTGAAAATAAAAGAAACTGAAGACACTGAAATGGATCCTGCAGAAATGGAGGTAGAAGAAAAGGGTAATGAAGAATTGTTAGATGAAGAACTTGAAGATGTTGAAGAACAAAAGAAAGTAATTAAAGTTGATACGCCAACACCACCAGTAGATGAACCAGTAGAAGATGAAGTCGAAGTTGATGAATTCAGTATGGAAGATGAAGGTGAAGACCCATTCGCAGATGAAGAAGGTGGAGATGTTATGGGTGATGAAGAGTCTATGGGTGAAGATGATGATACTACAAAAAAAATACAAAAATATACAGGTAAAATAGGACAACTATTAAGAGATAAAGATGATCCAGACGCTGAGTTAGATAAGTACGTTATTAATTCTATCATTTCAGCAATTGATTGGGAAGAAATTCCTGATGAGGATGTTGAGGATATTATATCAAAAATAGAAGGTGATGATGAGGAAGCTGGAGAAGGGGATGAATTCTCAACGGGTGATGAAGAGGTTGTTGATTTAGACGCTGAAGAGACTGAAGAAGTTGACCCATTTGATAGTGAGTTATCTGAAAACGAAGAAGAAGAGATTAAAGAATCTAGAGTTTTTTCTAAAAAACAACTAATGGAATCTTTTCTTAAAAACGCAACAAAAAAGTCTCTTAAAAAAGTGTTAAAAGAAAATCATACAATATGTGAAGAGTGTTTAGGTGAAGGTTGTAAATCTTGTATGGAAGAACACCATGATATGTCACATACTAATTACGGTAAACACGATAGAGATGAATATATGTTAGAAGATGATTTAATGTATGAAAAACTTAAAGGTAAACAATATAAATTAGATAGAAATAAAAATGGTAAGATCGATGCCGAAGATTTTAAAATGATGCGTAGAGGTAAAAAACAATATATGGATGAAGATATGGATGTTATGGACGCTATTGCAACGGGACAAGGTTATCTTTCAGCAACAAACGATTTAGATAGAGATTTTGACGGTATTCCAAATAGATTAGATATGGATGCAGATTCTGATGGTGAATTAGACTTTGAAATGGGTTCAGATGAGGGATATATCGAAATGGATTATGATTCTATTATGGGTACTGAAGCACCTGTTAAGGAACCAGGAATTAAACAACCAACTACTAAACCAGGTGAAGGTGATAAATGGAGAACCATTAAGAAACCTAAAGTAAAACCTAAAATAAAGGCTATTAATGATAGAGAAGGTAGTTCTAAACCACCTAGACGTTCATTTAGAAGAAAAGGTATGTTTAGATAATGAAATTAGTCTACATAAATAAAATTGGTCAGGACTGGAAAGGGAATTTTTTATATGAATTCCTTTTTTCAGATAGTATATCTGATATTGATGGTGAAGGTTGGGACTCGTACCCATCTTCTGGAAATCCAGAACCACCTGAAGGGAAATTTATTAAAAAGACAGGGCAATTAACCACCACATTAAAATTAGATTTAGTACAAGAATCAGATTCTTTTGCAATGTGGGACGCTGTAGATGGAATTGTGGCTATGTCTTGGGAAAATATGGAAGGGTATGATGAATATCCTGAAAAAAGATTATTTTTCTCTTTTGGGGAAGATATTGAATCAGTAAATGACAAACTATATGAAAAAGATATGGTTTTAAATTATAATAAAGAATTAATAAACACATAAAGATGAAAAAGAAAATAAGAATTTCCGAAAGCGAAATTAAAAGAGCGACTAGACGTAAGTTAATGGAAAACTACCTAGATGAACAACATGAAATGAGAGACACTTATAGTAGAAAAGATTATAAATCTTCTCCTAAAGAAAGGGGTATGAGAGGTGTGTTTGGAAAATATGGTGAAGAAATTCCACCATCGGTTCTTAGATATATGAGAAAAAATCCTACAGCAATAGTTAATAGGTTATATAAACTTTATGGTGATAAAATCTTTGATAATGTTAAAGGTTCTGAAGAAGAGTTTATGGCGGTTGATGCACAAAGTGGTAAATATGGTCCTTATGATAGAGACAATGATGGTATCGCAAGTAGTGTTGATCAAGATGATGATGGTGATGGTGTATTAGATTTAAATAACGATATGGTCTCTGAAGAAGAAATGATGTCCGTATATGATGACGCATCTAACTTAACTAACGATTTAGAATCTGATAAAGTTAAAAGAGGTCAAACAGTAGGAGTTAAAGACAATAAAGGTACTGTTAGAACTATAACTGTTAATGAATCAACAAAAAAATTACTCAAAAAATTTCTAAATACTAGAAAGTAAAATGAAAAAAAGAGATATCGTAAAAGGTTTGATAAATGAAAAGTTCGCTTCAAAGGCACAGCAACGATTCTTTTATGCTAAATGTGATGATGCTTCTAATAAAGAAGAAAGAGAATGGTGTGATAGAGCTAAAGAATTTTCTGATGATACCGACTTTGATGATATTCCTGAAAAAGTAAAACAAAAAAATAACCCCAAAATAAAGAAAGGTGAATTAATGGAATACATTAATTTCAAAAAAAATGGTGGTGTTAGAAAATTAACGAAAAATGATATCTTACGAGAACAATACGATGGTATAGAGGCTCATATTATAGAAGAGATGACGGGTCAAGAAAGAAGAGATGTTGTAAGGTATTTAGAAGATATTAGAGAAAGTGGTTTAATTAATATGTTCGGTGCAGCACCTATCCTTAATTGGACTAAGGATGATTTACATAGGTGGTTATATGGTATGAGTAATGATATTGAGTCATTAGAAAGTCGAATTGAATCTCTTAAGGATGAAGATGATTATGAAGATGATAATGAATATGAGATAGATTCATTAGAAGAACAATTAGAAATAATAAATCGTTTATTAGGTAATAAACAAAAAATTAGGGATATATTAATTAGGGCAGCTTTAACTAGAATAGAAAATGGGGATGGTAATACGGAAACCAGAAGAGTTCAAAGGTTATTTGAAAAGTTAGCTAAGGAGTCTTGGATGATGTGGACAACTGGTATTCATGGTTCATAAAAAAATATGAAAAAAAATATGAAAAAAAATATTATAAACAATGTAACTAAAAGAGTTCTAAAAGAAAAAATTAGAAACAAAAGAATTACAGAAGCGATAGAGTATGATCCTGAACACCCTGAAAGGATGAATCCAGGTATCGAAAGAAAACTAAGAAGTGGTGAACATATTTTTGGTAAAAGTAAATCAGTACCATCTGGATCAGAAAATCAAAACTATTCCGAAAAATTAGCCGGTAAGAGATTTAAAGAAATCATCAATAAAGTTAAAAGATATCATGGGGTTCAAAACATAAGCCCTAGTATGATGAATGAAATGTTTCAGATAATGCAAGAAATTGGTCAAATAGAAACTACATATAAGGATAAATTAGAAAAATTGGCGGTAGATATAGTATCTGAAGAATTCGATATCCCAGATCAAATGTTAGAAGCTAATTTATCCCCTCCTGGTTCTGATTTAAACTTCGGTGGTGATGAAGAAGAAGAGGAAGAGGAAGAGGAAAATTACGATTCTGATTTTAACTTACCTAAAGCACCTAAAAGTGCGGAAAGAATGGAGCAGTTAGAGATGGAGGTAGATAAAAGAAGGGTTATAAACGCTTTAATGCAAGGAGCCTCTAAAAAAGGTCATTACATTTTTCATATGGTAGCAGATGAATTAGATAAATTAAATCCAAGACTTATGATTTTGTACGGTAAACTTATGTCATTAGCCGATTTCCAATATTGGATTATACCAGAAAGTGTAATGGGTGGTACTGCAGGTGGTACGGAAGAAATTGTATGGAGAAAAGCTGAAAAAGCAGAAGATAAAGATGAGGAAGAAGAGATGGAAAAAGTAAACGTTGAGGAAGGTGATGAAATACCTGTAGTAGTAGCTAACGCATGGGTTTTCCCACTTTTAGTTCATGAACTTATTAAAGGTACTTTAGAATTGTCAGCTATCAATTGGGCTGATGGTCATTTAGATTTTGATGAACAGAGAGAAGTGATTGAAAAAGCTGACACAGTAGAAGGTGAGATATGGGGAATGAGATTAGGTCCAGGTATGTGGGAAAAATTCTTAGATTGTATCGATCCGGATGATTACGATATTAAACAATGGTTATTTCATGAATTAAGTAAGTTACCAGCTAAACAATTTCATGAGTTTATGAAAGAGATATTGGTAGGTAGTGAGAAATGTAAAGAAGTAATTAAAACATTAAAAGATTTACACTATGAAGAACCAAGTGAAGGTTTAGATGATATTATTGACGATACGATTGATAATATAGAGTCCGATGATATGGGAGATATATTAGATAATCTTGGTATTGAAGTAGAAGATGATATTGAACCAGAAACTGAAGATGTAGACTACTCTGAAATGTCTAAATCTGAAATTCAAAGTCTTATAAATAAAGCCTTAGATGATAAAGATTTTGAAAAACTAGAAATATTACACAAATATCTGTAATTATTACAACCAATAAAATATAATAAAATCCCACTGAGTGGGATTTTTTGTTTATACTAAGTATTTATATGTAAGATGAAAGGAAACATTAAAAAAATACTATTAGAATATATTGATTTATCTAGATATAAAAAACTTAAAAACGCTGTTTACAGTTATTTAGATTATGAACTTAGTGATGAAGAACTCGAAAAAGATGATTATACAGAGGAGGAGAAATTAGAGTTATTACCTTATATGATGTCATCTGATTTTAATGTAGATGAAAATGACGCTATTCAGTTTATATTTAAATATTTTATGGATAAAGGTGAGGACCCATTAGAATATATTGAATTCGATACTTTAAGGAGTAAAATGTATGGGTCCGAAATTAGTGATATGTTTGGGAAAACTGGGTGGTACGACAAATATCTGAAGGATGAACAAGCCTTTCCACAATTGTTTAATGATGTAGTAAAAAAAGGGGATAAGTTTTATCTAACTATTGATCATTGGAGTGAGTTCACAATGTTAGTTGATAAAAAGTATCGAGATTACGCTGAACGTATACTGGGAGAAGATTGGGCTGAATTATATGGTTATTATGATGTGGATTGGTCTAGTGATATTGTAGATAACCTTGATGAAGAAAGTATAAAACACATAAAAGATCATATTAAAGAAGGTGATTTTATTGGTCAAGAAATGAGTGAATATTCTATGGATGATGGACAGTTCCATACACTAACAGAAGATATAGTAAATGATACTGATACTATATTAAGATTAATAGATGAGGAACTTATCTTTGATGAATTACGTCGTGAATTGGCATCCCAATATAGGTGGGCGTATGAACAGGCTGGTGAGGATGAGTTATTTAATAACCTTAAAGATAGTATAGAAGAACTTTTAGGTTCTAAAGGTAAGTGGGAAGATGTGAAAAATAAAGATGGTGATATTATAAAACAATTAATTTATTTTGATATTACGGATATATTTTATAAGTATTTAATCGAATCTTTAGAAACAACAAGTGAAATGCCTGGAGAATATTATTCCGATTACATAAGTATGTTATCAGAAGTTTTATATGAAACAGATGAGTTAGTATCGTTACCAGATATGAATTATTTTTATCCGGATTCTACAAAGACTTGGGAATATTTTAATTATAACTTACAAGGAAATATTTAAAATGAAAATAAGGTTAACTGAGATACAATATCGTAAACTAATTAAAGAAACTACTTTAAAATTTAATAAAGACATTACACCGATGGTTGAGGTGTTTGTTGAAGACATTAAAAATATTAAACACCCAATAAAGGTGATGAACTTATTTTTTAATATTTATAAACTAACTTTAAACGATATAAAAAATAATAAGTTATTATATAAAACAATGTATAATATTGATTGGTGGGGTATTAATGAAGAAGTTGTTGTGGATAGATATAAATATAGTGAGATAGTTGAGTTTTTCTTACAATCAGAATTTGATAGAATTATGAATATGTCTACCCCATATCAAAGGTTTAATAATTTATTTTCATTACGTAATAAATTCGATGGTTGGGAGGATATGAAAACTATGGATAAAATTAACCACCAAATGATGAATGATAGTTTTTTAGTTATCGAAGATATTTTAAATACTTATTCAGGTGTGGAAGCCATAAAAAGGTTATCTATATTTAATAAAAGAACAAAATATAGATTTCATACCGAAATATCTGATGTTGTGAATAATATCACCAAAGAAAATGAATTAACATTAGTTAATAAAAGTGGTGGATATAGTTTACAAAAAAAAGAGGGTTCGATGGTTAGACAATTAATAGATTATATGACAGATGACGTAAATGCGGAAAGAAAAACAAAAAGAGGTTTCTTAGAATATATAGGGTCAGAATATTCAAGAGGTCAATTCGCAACTTTTTGGTCAGCAGTAAATAAACAAGGTATTATAGAAAAAGTTGGTGGTGGTTCTAATGTAACATATAAACTAGGTCCAAATTACGATGATTGGGAAAAGGGTAAGGTAGTAGCGTTTTAAATAAATTATTATGGATAGGAATGAAAAATTAAAAATATTTGCCAAATGTTTAGGTGACCCTATATACGCTGTCGAAACATTTCTTAAAACATATGACTTAACCCAAAAAGGATTTGTACCATTTAAACTATTTTATAAACAAAAACAGATAATTAAATCTTACGAAGAAAATAATCGTAACATTGTAACTAAACCAAGGCAAGCAGGTGTATCTACTACTACTGCAGCATATATCGCAATAAAAATTGCGTTTTGTGACCCTAATAACCCATGGAAGGTCTTAGTTTTAGCCAATAAACAAACGTTGGCTCAAGAATTTCTTAAAAAAATTAAAGATTTTACTGATCAAATACCTGAATGGGTATGGGGAATATCAGAAGGGGACTCTTATTTAGATATAGAAGCTAAGGGACACATAAAAACAAAAACCACTAAATGTGAGGTTAAGGCACTAGCAACTTCAAAAGATGCTTTAAGGGGATATACACCAACATTTTTAGTTATGGATGAGGCAGCCTTTATAGATAACGGTGCAGAGGTATTCGGTGCCGCTTTAACGTCATTGGGTACAGGTGGTAAAGTTACGTTAATATCCACACCTAATGGTCAAGACGCTTTATACTATAAAACATATGACGGTGCAAAACAAGGTGACAACAATTTCAACATCATTGAGATGAAGTGGCACGAAGATATTAGATATAATAGGGAATTAAGGTGGTTGAGAGGTGAAGAAGAAGTAATCACATGTGAAACCATAGGTAGAGAAACGTTGAGGTGGGAATATAGTGGTAACACATACGAAACAGATGGTACACATATCGAAGATTATGATGTGATGTTAAAAGATGGGTGGAAAGCAACATCTCACTGGTATGAGGAAATGTGTAGAGATATGAACGGTAATAAAAAACAAATAGCACAAGAGCTAGATGTTTCATTTGTTTCTTCAGGTGGTAACGTAATAGACGATGAGTATATCGATTACCAAAACGAAAATTATGTTAAAGAACCTAAATATAAGGCTGAAATGGAAAAATCTATGTGGATTTGGAAAGAACCTGAAGAGGGTCATAAATACATTATGGGTGTTGATGTTTCTAGAGGTGATGGTAAAGATAGTTCTACTATAGTTATTTTAGATTTTGATGGTTTGGAACAAGTGGCAGAATTTAAATATAAATTACCACCGGATTTATTAGCAGAAATAGTTTATAAATATGGTAACCTATATAAAGCATATACTGTTGTCGATATAACAGGTGGTATGGGAGTTTCTACAGTAATGAAGTTATTAGAAATGGAATATAAATATTTACATTATGATGACCCAAAAAGTAGGAAACTTAGTGAAAAATACGCTAAAACAGTTTATAAACAAGGTGATAAAGTACCCGGATTTAATGTTGGTAGTAGTAGACTACAAATGGTTAGTGATTTAGAAGAACATATTAGAGAAAGTAAAACGATTATAAGATCAGTTAGATTGATTTCTGAATTGAAGACTTTTGTTTATAGAAATGGTAGACCAGATCATATGGATGGGTATCACGATGACATTATTATGGCGTTGGCAATGCCACTATTTGTAGTACAAACTACATTTAAAAAATTAGAAACCATAGAAAAACAAACAAAGGCAATGTTAGACGGTTGGGTTAATACTAATTCAACAAACGAAGTAAATAAAGTGAATAAAAATTATACTAACCCCTTTTATAATAATACCCTCACTAATAATTCAACTATCCCAACTAACCCTAATGACAATAACAATGATGGTGATTATAACTGGTTATTTGGTTTTAAGTAACATTTAAACTTTTTTGATATTTATTATTATAAAAAAAACATTATTATTATAAAATGGCAAGAAAAACTATATTTCAACAGTTAAATGACTTATTTGGTCCAGAAATGAAAAGACCACAAAATAAGTCAACGTATTCTTTAAACGATAAAGAGTTATTAAAAACAAAATCAAAAGAAGAGTACGATTACGAAAAATTAAAACAACAACAAGATAAGTATTTATCTGGTATGTGGCAAAAGGTTGATAATGAAATTTATCAACACTCAATTTATTATGAAACTACTAGATTAGCTTCTTATGCAGATTTTGAAGGGATGGAATTTTTCCCTGAAATCGCAGCAGCTTTAGATATAATGATGGAAGAATCCACTACTTTAAATCCAGATAATAAGGTTATAAATATATTTTCAGAAAGTAAAAGAGTAAGAAGAATATTAGAAGATTTATTTTTTAATAGGTTAGATATACACACTACATTACCTATGTGGACTAGAAATACGTGTAAATATGGTGATAATTTTTTATTTTTAAGTATAGACAGTGAAGAAGGTATAACTGGTGTTAAACAATTACCAAATATTGAAATCACTAGGAAAGATAGTGCTGGGTTCGGTGAAAATTCTATAAACGAAGAAGAGGATCAATTTAATCCCGTTAAATTTGTTTGGGGTCAAAGAGATATAGAGTTTAATGCTTGGCAAATAGCTCATTTTAGATTGTTAGGTGACGATAGAAGATTACCTTACGGTACATCAATGTTAGAAAAGGCTAGACGTATATGGAAACAACTATTACTTTCTGAAGACGCTATGTTAATATATAGAGTAACTAGAGCACCTGAAAGAAGAATATTTAAAATCTTTGTTGGTAATATTGATGAGCAAGATGTACCATCATACGTACAAAAAATTGCTAACAACTTTAAAAAGAGTCCTGTTATTGATCAAAATACTGGACAGATAGATACTAGATATAATCAAATGGCGCAAGATCAAGATTACTTTATACCGGTTAGAGACCCAAACGCCCCTAGCCCAATAGATACTTTACCAGGTGCAACTAACCTTTCAGAAATTGCGGATATACAATATTTACAGAAAAAATTATTTACAGCACTTAGGGTTCCTAAACCATTTTTAGGTTTTGAGGAGGTTAACGGTGATGGTAAAAATTTAGCACTACAAGATATAAGATTCGCAAGGACAATTAATAGGATTCAGCAATCTATGTTACAAGAATTAAATAAAGTTGCTATAATACATTTATATATTTTAGGTTTGGAGGATGAATTAAATAGTTTTACACTATCACTTAATAACCCTTCCACACAAGCAGAGATGTTAAAGATTGAACAAACTCAATTAAAAGTTACCTTATATAAAGATGCAGTAGCAGATGCAGGTAATGGTTTTGGTGCGATGTCAATGACTAGAGGTAAGAAAGAAATATTGGGTATGTCAGATGAAGACATTAGAAACGACTTAGAACAACAAAGGTTAGAAAAAGCTGCTTCTGCGGAAATGGAACAAACAGCTAACATTATTAAGAAAACTGGTTTATTCGATAGGGTGGATAAATTATACGGTGACTTTAATAGTTTGGTACCTGATAGTGATACTGAAAATTCAGGTGAAGAAGGTGATGTTGGTGATGCTGGTGGAGAAGGTGGTGGTTTTGGTGCTGATTTTGCAGACGCAGCTGATAGTTTAGCTGGTGGTGAAGCAGCCGCTGCTGAAACTGCAACTGCCGTAGAATCTACTAAAGAAAAGGATAACTTATTGACTGAAGAGAATAGGAGAAAATACGTAGAAAAAACAAAAAAATATCAAGGTATGTACCTTAAAAGACTTACTGAAAGTTTAGAAAAAAATGACCATATCTATGATTTAGATTCAGTAGAAAAAGACGCATCTAAATTAAATAAAAACATAGAAGATATGACAAAAGAAATAGATAAAATCATTAAAGAGTAATTTTTTAAAAAATCTAGATATTTATAAATAAAAAAACATGGAAAATTTCGGTAATATAAAAGATACATTTAAAACTATTGTAATAGAGTCTATATTAAAAAAAGAAAAAAGTGGTAAAGAACTATTTTCTAAATTCGTTAAACTAATTAAAGAAGATAAGACACTAACTAACCAATACTTAATTTATAAAAATTTACAAACAAAAAAGTTCGATGATTCATCGGAAGCTAAAGACTATATTAAGGAAAATATTACATTATTAAAATCATTAAACGAAAATAAAGTAATAGAATCTAACGAAAAATTAATTAATATCTTAAGTGGTAAAAATATTATTAAAGAAAATGATGAGTTTTATTCACATATCGATTTTTTATCAAAAACTACTAAGTCTCCATTAAACATAGATAAAATTACTGAATCTATAAACTACATTAAACATCTGATGTTAGAGAAAGAGGAAGAAGTTGTTACAGAAAAAATTGATTCTGAATTACCTCCAAGTGTGTTAGCTAAATTATCTGTTAATAAGTTTAACGATAAATACTCCGACATCAGTGAGTCCGAAAAAAGAATTATAAGAACTATTTTAAATGGTGATGACAATGATAAAGAAGAAACGTTCTCTACATTAAAAAGAGAATGTATAGATACTATTGATAATAGATTATCTGAATCTTCTGATATTGACTTAAAAGATAAATTACTCAAAGTTAAAGATAAACTATTAAATATGAACTTTGATAATGAGAATTATATTGATGACATCAATAAAGTTTACGAACTTAAAGAGTCTGTATCAGTAACTTCCGAGTAACTTTAAACACCCTAATTGACTTTAATTTATATTATTACTATACTTGTTATTAATAACAATAAAATGTAAATATATATGAATGAAGTTAGGAAAGGAATTGAAGTTAGAACTAGTCCCAAATTATAAAACTAAAATAGGGACTGTAAACAATAAAGAGTCAAAAAGTATATATATAAATCTCACAGCTTGGGGTGAGATAAACGATATTAACGAAAACACTAATTACGATTCAGTAGTAAGTGGTTTAAGAAAAAAAATAAAACAAAATATTAACACTAACGTTAATAAAGAGTTATTTCATAATGATAAGTATATTGTGGATTTAGATATGAGAACTTCTGGGTTTGTAAATACAAAAAGAAGTTTTATGTCTTGTGAAATAACCCTCTACCAAAAAAAGGGGTTACCCATTAATCAACCCACATTAGTAGAATCATCTAAAACTATTATTCATGAAATTGTAAATAACTGTTTAGATAATAATAGTTATTTCACCTTTTATAAAACTAAAAAATAGAGTTTTTATTGTAATGGTATATTTATAAATAAATGATATCATTATTATGGAAATAATTAAAAAAAACGAAATCAATAAAAAAGGTATCCTTATCGAATACGATGCAGGATATATTTCACCAAAAGACAATAAAGAATTTGTTAATGAAGTTAATAAATTATCACAAGGTCAACCAATAGTATCTGACCCTTTAATTGTCTACGCAGTAATGCAGAAATATGGTGTAGAAAATAAGAATGAAAGAATCTATCCAGAATCCTTATTAAGAAAAGAAGCTGAAAATTACCTTAAACTTATTAAAGATAAAAGGGCTATGGGTGAGGCAGATCATCCAGAGAGTTCGATAGTTGCCGTAAGTAGAATATCTCACAACGTTGTAGACTTATGGTGGGAAGGTAACGTATTAATGGGTAAACTTGAAATAATTATGTCACCTGGTTTTGTTAATCAAGGAATAATTTCGTGTGAAGGAGATAGAGTTGCCAATTACATTAGAAAAGGATTAAAGATAGGTGTTTCCTCAAGAGGTGTTGGTTCGTTAGAAAAAGAAAATGGTAAAAACATTGTACAAGATGATTACGAATTAATCTGTTGGGACATTGTAACTTCTCCATCAACACCAGGTTCTTGGATTTATAATGAAGAACCATCTCAAGAACAACAAATGTCGGAGTCTAATAAAAAAAATGAAAATAAATTACTAAACAATTCATTAGATAATTTTTTATTAGATTAAAAAAAACAACAAAAAGTAAGTTTTTTATCTTTTATTGCATATTTATTAAAAAATGCATAATAGTGCATTCACAATAATAAAATATAATTTTAAAAAAAATTAAAATGGCTACAAAAAGAAAATCAATCATCGAAGAGGCTTTGTTAGATGCTAAGTCTTTAGAGGATGCCTTAAAAGCCAACACGAAAGAAATGCTTTCGGCTCATATGTCGAAAGAAATTGAGAGTATCGTAGAGTCGTCTTTGAAAGAACAAGATGAAGAAACTATTGAATTAGACGATATTGAATTAGAAGGATCCGCAGATGATGAGGAAGAAGTTGAGTTAAGTCTTGACAATGAATTAACAGATGATTCTGAAGAAGAATCTGAAGAGTTAGAAATGGACGTTATGGATTTACCAGATGATGGTGAAGAAATGGCTGACGTAGAATTAGACCTTGATACTGTTCTAGATTTAGACGGTGAGGAAGGTGGAGAATTAGATCTTGAACCTATGGATATGGAATTAGGTATGGGTGACGATATTTTAGATATGACAATGGCTTCAGATGATGAAGTTGTTACTGTATTTAAGAAATTGGGTCCAGACGATGAAGTAGAGGTAGTTAAAGATTCTGATGGAATTCATTTGACAGATAACGAAACTGGTGCAGCTTACTACATTAAAGAATCTTTGGAAGAAATTGACGAAGAGGAATCAGTGTGTGAAGGTTGTGGTATGGATGAAGAAGAAACTATTTACGAAATCGAAATGGATGAGGAATCTGAAATGTCGGAAATGTGGGGTAGTAAATCTCATGAGTACAAAAGAAGAGACGGTCATAAAGCTGGTGATGTTGACGGACATTACAAAGATTATGAAAGTCCTTTCACAATGGAAGAAGAAACTGATGACATGGAAGAAGGTCACTACAATGAAGAAGAAGAACTAGTGGATGAAGATCATACATTAGCTAGAACTAAAGGTCGCCAAAGAAAGGGTGGACATAGAAATAGACAAACTTCTGAATCTAGAATAGCTCGTAAACCAGTTGTTCGTAGAAAACCAAAAACTGAAACAGTTTCTGAAACAAAAATGATGAAAGAATACAAAGAGTTAAAAAGTAAAAATAACGAATACAAAAAAGCTCTTAACGTATTTAAAGACAAACTAAACGAAGTGGCGTTATTTAATACTAACTTAGCTTATGTAAATAGATTGTTTACTGAACATTCGACAACTAAAAAAGAAAAAATGGAAATTCTTAAAAGGTTTGACAATACTGATTCAGTAAAAGAATCTAAATCTATTTATAAGGTTATTAAGTCTGAATTAGATGGTAAAACACCAATTAGTGAGTCTGTTGAAAATAAAGTTAACAAAACTGTTAAATCTTCTAAATCTGATTTAAATGAGTCTACTGCTTATGTAGATCCACAAATTTCAGCTATTAAAGATTTAATGAAAAGAATATCATAAAAATAATAACAAAATAAAAACTCAAAAATAAAATGGGACATTTATTAAACTCAGGTGAAGTCGGAAATATAGGACTTGAACACTTGAAACAAATAAGATCTAAAACTATTTCTAAGTGGAACAAAATTGGTTTCCTAGAAGGTTTAAAAGGTCACGTAAAAGAGAACATTGCTCAGTTGTATGAAAACCAAGCTTCTTCTCTATTAAACGAATCTACGAGTTCAAACTCTTCAGGTTCATTTGAGACTGTAGTCTTTCCAATCGTAAGACGTGTATTCTCAAAATTATTGGCTAACGATATTGTATCGGTACAAGCGATGAACATGCCAATCGGAAAATTATTCTACTTTGTACCAAAAACATCTGGTAGAGATCATGCTCCTTTAAACGGACCAGCTTTACCAGGACAAGAATGTGTATTTTCAGCTTGTAACGGTACATCACTAACTCAATTTCAAGAAAAGAATCTTTACGATATCTTTTATAATGATGGTTTATTTGATGCATCTAAAGGTACTGCTACTGTTAATACTACTACTGCTGGTTTTAATCCAGTTATCTTAAGTGCTAACGGAGAAACTGTTGATACTGCGTTTGCTGATCAACCAGTTGCTGCAGATGGTAGTCTCAGACACGCTACAATGTGTATTACAGGATTTACTTCTGCCGGTGCTGGTAGACTTACTGGACCTGACGGAAATGAAATGGATACTGAAACGTTTTTAGCTTCATTACGTATTACTACTGATAAAGAAATTAAAACAAGTGTTGCAAATGGGGATAAAGTAATTATCCCAGAAGGTGGATCAATTCCATTTAGATTAGTTGCACAAAAATACGGAAGAGGTATCGTTGATTACGGTAAAGATATCTGTGACGCTAATGGTTGTCTTTTAGTTGAATTGGACCTTACAACACCAGCTTGTGTTAGCTGTTCTGCTAGTACTTTTGATGGTTATGTAGGTTCAGATTTAAAAGGAGCTGGAGTTATACTTAGAGATGATATGTTGGTGTCATGGGTGACATACGCATCTTTAGAATTCGCAACTGAAATGGGAGAAGTATCTTTCGAACTTGATGAGGTTGTTGTTTCTGTAACAGAAAGAAAATTAAGAGCAACTTGGTCTCCAGAATTAGCACAAGATGTTAGTGCATTCCACAACATCGATGCTGAAGCTGAATTGACAGCTTTATTGTCTGAACAAGTAGCGGCTGAAATCGATAGAGAAATCTTGAGAGATTTGAGAGTCGGAGGTGCTTGGGCATTAAGATGGGATTATAATGGATGGAAACGAACTGCTAGCGGTGGTTTCAACGCTTACACTCAAAAAGAGTGGAATCAAACGTTGATTACTAAAGTTAACCAGATTTCAGCTCAAATCCACAAAGCAACTTTAAGAGGTGGTGCTAACTTTGTAGTAGTATCTTCTGAAGTTTCAGCGATTTTTGATGATTTGGAATACTTCCACGTATCAAACGCTAATCCAGAACAAGATCAATACAATATGGGTATTGAGAAAATTGGTTCATTAGGTGGACGTTACACTGTGTATCGTGATCCTTACGCACCAGCTAACTCAATTATCATTGGACATAAAGGTAAGTCTTTATTGGACACAGGGTACATTTACGCACCTTACGTACCATTACAACTTACTCCAACGTTACAAAACCCGTTCAACTTCGCTCCAACGAAGGGTATTATGACTAGATACGCTAAGAAAATGGTTAATAACCGTTTTTATGGAACGATTACTGTTGATGGTGTTGTTACATTTGACGTTAATGAATTAAGATAGTCTTAATTTATAAGTTAATATTAAAAGGGTGGGATTTATTTCTCACCCTTTTTTGTTTTATAACATATTTATTATTATATTAACAACCATATGAGAATTAAAAAAAAATATGTTTTATTAGAGTCTAATTTAATAGATTCGTTAAATGAATTTACCGAACAAGAAAAAAGACTACTTTTTGTATTAAATAAAGAATATGGTATACCCAACATCAAAACTTTTGATATGTGGGTGGCAGCAGCCTTTTTAATAGAGTTATTCGATATACCTTACGATTTGGCGTATGAAATGTCAACAACGTATTTTTATAATGGATATAAACTATTTGGGGAAAGGGACTCCTTAAGAAAAAAACAAATTACTTCTGAGATATTTTTTAGACACCTTGGGGATATGACTAAAAAATTTAGAAATGATATGTCAATTAGAGATGGTGTCGCTGATGGCGATGAAGTAGGAAATATTAAAGTTAATTTTGAAGGTGATGACTTAGGGGAACATAAATCTTTATTTGAAAATAGGGAAATTGTAATGTGGGATAATAATTATGGGTTTACTTTATACATACCTTTACACTCATCAAGTGGTTTACGTGGTGCATATCTATATGGTAAAGATGTTAGTCCGAGGTTAATTATGGCTACTGTTAAAATAAAACCAATACCAATACCTAGATCAGACGATAATAAATATGGGTGGTCAGCTAACGCTGATAATGTTGAGGTAGTTGTTAATCTTAGAGTTGGGGACACACCATTAGAAGGTATTGGTTATGGTGATGATACTTGGATGTCTTTTGAGGTACCCTTAATTAAACCACTATCTAAAGAGAGTTACATAAAAACTTTAGATGGTATCTATAACGATGTTGTAGAAAAAATCGAATCAACTAATTTTAAATTACCCGATGGTGTAGAACCATTAAATCTAGTGTAGATTATCTACTTGATTTACTACACTAAATTTTAGTTTTGTAGTATATGTCTTAACCAATTCATTAGAAATTAATTTAATATCAATATAGTATTCATTAGGGATTAACCAAGAAGTATCCAAAACAAAATAATTTTTAAGAAACGATCTATTAACATCTTCCCAATCAATAACATTAACTTGTGTTGTACCTTCTCTAATCCACATTCTATATTGTAAACCATCTATAACACTTGATTGATTAATTGTATAGGGAAGTCTAGCGTTTACAAATACTTTTCTTTTATCACCTCTTTTAAT
>Ga0206131_10000662_pt1 | contig 46551 bp, 26 predicted proteins | sample Helgoland_Spring_FD_148636 | JGI IMG/M metagenome (GOLD analysis project Ga0206131, IMG submission 148636) | Pelagic subsurface seawater microbial communities from Kabeltonne, Helgoland, North Sea - Helgoland_Spring_Bloom_20160517_1 | ecosystem: Environmental > Aquatic > Marine > Epipelagic ... | reverse complement strand
TTATAAAATATTGAAACTATGTTTAATATATGATTTAAACAACAAGGCAAACTTCTGGTTGTTCGGAATTCGAATTCTTTGTTGTAAAATAGCTGATGATGGAGTGGATTTTATTTTTGAAAACAAAGAGTAATAGTAAACATAAGCTACATAAACTCCAAACCTTGCAGATTTTGGTAATTTTTTGATGCCTAAATATCCTTGGTAAAAATCTTCTTCAATTTCTTCCTCTATTTGCCTTTTAGTTTCATCGTTAAACTTTTTAAGATCAACTCCTGGAAAGTATGTTCTTCCAAGTTTATCGTAATCTGCATTTAAATCTCTTAAAAAGTTAATTTTTTGGAAAGCAGAACCCAAAGCCATTGCCTCAGGTTTTAATTTTAAATAAGTTTCCTCATCACCCTCTAAAAATACTTTTAGACACATTAAACCAACTACCTCAGCGCTTCCTAAAATATATTTTTCGTAAGCGGATCTATCATATTCAATGTTTTCAAGATCCATTTCCATGCTGTCTAGAAATGTATCTATTAATTCAATTGGAATTTTGTATTGATTAACTGCGTTTTGAAAGCTATTTAGGATAGGATTTAAACTAATTTTATGTTCTATTGCTGCATAGGTTTGTTTTCTAAAATCAGCAAGAAGTTCTTTTTTATTGAAATCGTGAAAAGAATCGACAATTTCATCGGCAAACCTCACAAAGCCATAAACAGAATAAATTGGGTCGTGAAACCTATTTGATAAAAATTTAATGCCCAACGAAAATGAAGTTGAATAGGCATTGGTTACCATTTTGGAGCTTTTGAGCGATACTCTGTCGAATAAATCTTTCATGTTAACTAGATTTAAGGTCTTTTTCGATTTCGCGTGCAACAACTTGGCCTGAGATTAACGAAGGCGGAACCCCCGGACCTGGCACAGTTAACTGACCTGTGAAATACAAATTTTTCACTTTTTTACTTTTTAAACTTGGTTTTAAAATAGCGGTTTGTTTTAATGTATTCGCGAGTCCGTATGCATTGCCTTTAAAAGCGTTGTAATCACTAATAAAATCTTTGTGCGCGTAACTTCGTTTGTAAATAACGCTGGATTTTATTTTTTGTTCGGTTAACTCCTCTAATCTTTTCATTACCATGTCGTAGTAAAACTCTCTGGTTTCTTCATTGTCCTCTAAATCTGGCGCAACGGGAATTAAAACGAAAATGTTTTCCATGCCTTCTGGAGCTACACTTTTATCTGTTTGCGAAGGACAAGAAACATAAAAAAGTGGATCTTTTGGCCATTTTGGATTTTCGTAAATTTCTTCGGCGTGTGGGTCAAAAGGTTTGTCGAAAAACAAGTTATGATGGTCTAAGTTTTTTAATTTTTTATCAATTCCTAAATAAAAAATTAAAGATGAAGGTGCCATTACTCTTTTATCCCAATATTCTTTGGAGTAATTTCTAAAAGGTTCGTCTAACAATTTTTGTTCAACGTGATGATAATCTGCACCACCCACAACCACATCAAACTCAAAGTCTCCCTTATCGGTTGTTAAGATTTTTGCTTCGTTGTTTAAAACCTCAATTTTATTTACACCATTTTCTAATTCGAACTTTACACCTAACTCTTTGGCAAGGCTTACCATGCCTTCGATTATTTTGTTCATGCCACCATCAGGATACCAAGTACCCAATTTGATATCGGCATAATTCATTAAACTATAAAGAGCAGGAGTTTTGCTAGGTTTTGCCCCTAAAAACAAAACCGGAAACTCTAAAAGCTGAATGATTTTAGGGTTTTTAAAATGTTTTTTAATGTAAGATGAAATAGAAGAAAAAACCTGCATTTTAAGCAGACCATAAAGCAATCTGCCATCAAAAAACTCGGTTAAACTTCTGCTTGGTTTGTAAACCAAATCGTTAATGCCAACTTCGTATTTGTATTCGCTTTCGTCCATAAAATTTTGGAGCTTTTTGCCAGAGCCTGGCTCAAGCGAATCGAACAACTGTTTAAGCTCATCAAAATTTGCTGGAATATCTAAAAAATCATCTTTACCAAAATAAACTCGGTAGGAGGGATCTAATCTTTTTAATTGATAATAGTCTGAAACTTTTTTGCCAAAAAGAGCAAAGTACTTTTCAAACACATCTGGCATCCAGTACCAAGAAGGGCCCATATCAAACATGAACCCTTTTTCACTAAAATGCCGGGCTCTACCACCCGGCACTTTGTTTTTTTCGAATATGGTTACATCGTGACCTTGTTTTGCTAGGCAACTTGCAACCGAAAGACCGGCAAACCCCGATCCAATTACACCAATTTTGGCCATTTATCTATATTCTTTAAGTTGATCCATTAACCTTCTACGGGCTAAAAATATTCTACTTTTTACAGTACCAATAGGTAAATCTAAATAATCTGCAATTTCTTTGTACTTGTAACCTTTGTTATGCATCTCGAAAGGTATTCTATAATCATCTTCTAAAGCATCAACTTTACTTCTAATTTCTTTGTAAGCTAAAGCAGAATCTGGAATTGTACCATCTTCAGACCTTTTAGAGTTTAAAAAATACAAATCTTCTGTTTGGTCAATAATTGTATTGGCTTTAATAGCTCTTCTGTAATTATTGATAAAAGTATTTTTCATGATGGTGTAACACCATGCTTTTAAATTGGTCTTTTCTACAAACTTGTCTCTGTAAGTTATTGCTTTAACCATAGTTTCTTGCAATAAGTCTTTGGCATCTTCATCGTTTCTTGTTAACGATAGAGCAAAAAACTCTAAACTATTGCTTAATCCAATTAATTCGGTGTTAAAATCGTTGTTAGACATTGAAGTATATTTTTTGTTTAACCTTTTGTTTCAATTGTTAAACAAACGTACGGATAAACTTCATTCAAATCTAATTTTTGTTTAACTTTTTTTGATTTTCATTAAACAAAATGAAGCTTGAGTAATAAATCGGTTGCTAATTTACTGTAAAATAGATTGTTATTACTATTGTTGTATATACAACAAAAAGTTAAAAAGTGTTAAGCAGTTGTCAATAAGTTGATTAATAGTATGTCTCTAATTGAGAAACTTGTTTGAGCCAAGAAGTGTTTTGGGGGAAGTTAATGTCTCCAAGTGTATAATCTGAACCAGAAACTAGAATGGTTTTATCGGCAAATATTTCTCCTAGTTTATTTACATACTCTTGAACCTCTTCTTTGGTTTTTGAGGTAACCATAAAAGTTAATAAAAACTTAGGGTTGCAAATTTCTACTACTTCAGCCAAATCGCCGAAAGGCACATTTTGTCCCAAATAAACAATTTGTTTACCGTTTGCTTTGAGTAAATAATGAGCAAGTAGAATACCCATTTCATGCAATTCGTTTTCGGGCAGAAACAACAAGAATTTTTCGTTTTGCCTGTTAGGAACACTTAAACCATCAATTGCAGTAATTACTTTTTGGCGAATTAAATTAGAAATAAAATGCTCTTGGGCAGGATTTATTTCATCAATTCCCCACATTAAGCCTACCTTTTCTAAAAAGGGATAAACTATATCGGTTATGGTTTTTTGAAAACCTAACCTCAATACATTGGTAGAAAATATTTTATCAAACTTATCTTCATCCAAATCAATCATGGCCACAATTAGCGCATTGAGCTGAACTTCTAAAGATTTATTAATTAATGATTCATTTGCCTTTTGGTAAATTTCATTAATCATTCTGTTTAATTCGGCTATTTCGAATTTCGAAATTTTCGAAATCTTAAATCCACTGTTAATTAGTAAAGAAACATTTAGCAATTTTTTTAACTGAGAATCGTCGTAAATTCTAATGTTGGTTTCAGTTCGCTGGGGTTCTATTAAACTGTAACGCGATTCCCAAATACGAATAGTATGGGCTTTTATGCCTGATAGCTTTTCTAAATCTTTTATGCTGTAGGTTCCCATTTTATTTATTATATCAACTTAGCGAAACAACTAAATGTTTGATATGTTTACAGAAAAGAAAAAAAAATATTTTTTTGCTCCTTATGATTGCTGATGCTCCAAAAAATATTCAAGAAATTTTAAAAAGGTTACCGCAAAAACCGGGGGTTTATCAATATTTTGATGAGAAAGGAGATATTATTTATGTTGGGAAGGCAAAAAAATTAAAGAACAGGGTAACATCCTATTTTACAAAAGATAAATACGAGAACGGCAAAACCAGATTGCTAGTTTCAAAAATTAGAAACCTTGAGTTTATTGTGGTTGAAACTGAGTTTGATGCTTTATTGCTTGAGAATTCATTAATAAAAAAGCATCAGCCCAGATACAATATTCAGTTAAGAGATGACAAAACCTATCCATGGATTTGCATCAAAAAAGAGAGGTTCCCGAGGTTATTCCCCACAAGAACTTTGGTAAAAGATGGAAGCGAATACTATGGCCCCTATGCTTCAGTAAAAACTATGAAAACTGTTTTGAACTTGGTAAGACACTTATACAAATTCAGAACTTGTAAATACAATTTAAGCAACGAAAACATCAAAGCCCAAAAATTTAGGGTTTGCTTAGAGTATCATATCGGAAACTGCAAGGCGCCATGCGTGGCTAATCAAAGTGAGCAAAACTACAATGAAGCTATTGACAATGCTCGCCGAATAATAAAAGGTGATATTGGCGAAGTAATTAAGCATATGAAACAGCTTATGCAAGAGTATGCTCATGAAATGCGTTTTGAGTTAGCAGAAGATGCTAAAACACAAATAGAGGCCCTAGAAAAATACCAAGCTAAAAGTACAGTGGTAAACCCATCTATCAATAATGTTGATGTGTTTTCGGTTATTAGTGATGATAAGTTCGGTTACGTAAATTACATGAAGGTGAAGAATGGCGCCATAATTCAATCGCATACCTTAGAAATGAAAAAGCGTTTGGAGGAAACCAATCAGAATTTATTGGAAACTGCCATTGGCGAAATGAGGTCAACCTATAATTCTCAAAGCGAAGAGATTTTTACCTCAGAAGATATTGAGTTAGAAATACCCAATGTTTCTATACATTTTCCGCAAAGAGGTGATAAGAAAAAGCTGATTGATTTAAGCTTAAAAAACGTACGTTATTTTATGCTCGATAGACAAAAGGAGCAAGAAAAAGTTGATCCAGACCGACGCAAAAACCGAATTTTAGGACAGTTACAAGAAGATTTAAATATGGATGTTTTGCCAGAGCATATTGAGTGCTTTGACAACTCTAATATTCAAGGCACAAATCCTGTGGCGGCTTGCGTAGTTTTTAAAGATGCCAAGCCAAGCAAAAACGATTACCGAAAATTCAACATTAAAACGGTTGAAGGGCCAAATGATTTTGCCAGTATGGAAGAAGTGGTTTACCGCCGCTACAAAAGGTTGCTAGAAGAAGAAGAGCCCTTGCCGCAATTAATCATAATTGATGGAGGAAAAGGCCAGTTGAGTTCAGCTGTAAAAAGCCTAAAAAAGTTAGACCTTTTTGGTAAAGTCACCATTGTTGGCATTGCCAAGCGTTTGGAAGAAATCTTTTTCCCAAATGATTCAATTCCGTTGTATATCGATAAAAAATCTGAATCGCTGAAATTGATACAATATTTACGAAACGAAGCCCACCGTTTTGGTATAACCTTTCATAGGCAAAAGAGGAGTAAGGATGCCATACAAACTAGTTTAACCCAGATAGAAGGTATTGGTGAAAAAACGGCCACTAAATTATTACGCCATTTTAGGTCGGTAAAAAGAATAGAGGAGTCTAGTTTAGAGGAATTAAAAGAGGTTGTGAATGCCAATCATGCCAATTTGGTGTTTGAGTTTTACAGCAATTCAAATTAGTTTATATTTGGTATGTGCAACGATTATTGAGTTTCATTTTTATTTGGATATCCATATTATCATACTCCCAAGAAAATAAATCTTTTTTTCTGCCCAATAATTATCATTATTTCTACAATGAAGATGCTATAGTTGTTGGAAAAGATTCTACAATAGTTTATAGCTTTTCACATTCAACCTTTGATACTTCCTTCTCCTCGATAGTTACTTATGGAATAAAATCAAAAAAAAATAATTTTTTGAAGTTTGGTAATGTAAATTTTTATGATTTAGAAAAACTAAATGATAATTCTTTTTTAATAGCTTCAGCAAACAACACTATTACTTGTTTTAATGCGGAGATAGACCAAGTTTGGAGAAAATCCATAGATATAAATGAAAACTTTAACATTAAAAAATTAACAGATTCAACATTTTGGCCTACGATTATGAAAAGTTTTTTGTGATTAATAAAAGAGGAAAATTGCTTTTTTCTAAAAAAAGGAATAGTTTTTTTAATCAAAGAGGCTTAGCGGTTTTAGAAAATAAGATTATTCTGATTACAAGTAGATATTTCGGAGTACCAGAAGGGGAAAGGATACTGCTAGAAGTTTACGATTTTGATCTTAAACCTGTTGGTTTATACACCATTGATTTTCCAAATTATTTGTATTTTAACAACATTCAAATAGTAAAACTTAACCTCACTGATCAGCTTATTTTTTCAGTAGGGAATAACCCTTTGGCATTTTTAAAGGTAGATTTTTCAAAACTGAAGGCCAAATCACTTTATGTAAACTCTTATCAAGCCGAGCAAATAAATGGTATGCATCAAATAAATGACTCAACAATCCTGGGCTATGGAGGAACTATGAGTTTAGGGAAAGCATCAAGCGGCTATTTGAGTGGCCCACATTTAGATTTTTTGGTATTCAAAATAGATACAAGTTTCAATAAAAAAGAATTCTTCTCATTAGGGGTTTTAGATAACTTTTGGGGGGATGAAACCAGTTCTCAATTTTTGGCACCAGTCCAAAATGGATTTTTTGCATCATATATCAGCAATAATTGGAATTCAAATCCCAAGTTAAATGTTAATGAATATGATTTCGATTCATTATACTCCTGTGATGCAATTTATAATGGGGATACGATTTTTAATGCTAGTGTATTCAATTTACCAATTTTAATGGACACACTTAAAAAGATGACTGAAATTTCGGAAAATATTAATGATTTGCCCTTTCTGCTCTTTGACACACTTACTCTAGCAGAGGATACCCTTTGCATTAATGATTGCGATTTCAATGTTTTAATTACAGCTAATTATTATGATGATTGGGAAGATAACGGTACATATATAAAAGTTGAAGTAAAAGGTAAAAACAATCCTTATAAAATATCTTGGAATGATGGAGATACCACATGGATTAGAGAAAACCAATTTAAAAGTCATTCTAGTTTTGATGTTTCAGATTCAGCAGGTTGTAAAAGAAGTTTTGAATATTATTTTGATAGAACAATTGGAGTTAAGGAGGTAACTGAAAAAATAGAATTTACTCTTTATCCCAATCCCACTCACGGGATACTTAATTTTTCTACATCAACTATTCAAAAGGTAAACTCTTTACAGATTTTTGATTTGTTTGGTAGGATGGTTTATGAGTTGAAAAATGTTGAGCTTTTTGAAGGGTATTCAATTGACCTTTCTCACTTGCAAAATGGGGTCTATTTTGTGGTTTCTCAAACCGAGAACAACCAATTCACAAACAGAATAATCATTTCGAAATAAATTGTGTAAATTTGGAGTTTAATTCCTAAATTACACAAATTGATAAGCAGAGTTTCCTCAAGAAAGGTATTGGAAATGGCCAAAAAGTTTCCAGTTATTACAATTACGGGTCCGAGGCAATCTGGTAAAACTACTTTGTGTAAATCTGTATTTAGCCAATATGCTTGTGTGTCGTTAGAAAATCCAGATACAAGAGAGTTTGCTCAATCAGATCCAAAGGGGTTTTTAGATACTTATACAGGGAATTTAATTATAGATGAAGCCCAACATGTGCCAGAATTATTTTCTTACATACAAGGCATTGTAGATGAAAAAAAGCAAACAGGACAGTTTATTTTATCTGGCTCTCAAAACTTTTTGCTTTTAGAAAAAATTAGCCAGAGTTTGGCAGGTAGGGTTTATGTTTTTCACTTGCTCCCGCTTTCTTATGCCGAGTTAAAAAATGAAAATGTAAAAGATTTAAAAGATGCTATTTTTTACGGAGGTTACCCAAGATTATTTGATGCCAATATTGCACCAAAAGATTTTTTCCCTTCTTATATCCAAACTTATTTAGAGCGGGATGTAAGAAACATGATTAATTTGAGAGATCTCAATTTATTTAATGCATTTTTAAAATTATGCGCTGGCAGAATTGGTCAACTTTTTAATGCCAACTCTTTATCTACTGAAATTGGTGTAGATGCAAAAACAATACAAAACTGGATTTCTATTCTCGAAAAAAGTTTTGTGGTTTTTAGGCTTTATCCATGGCACGAAAACTTTAACAAGCGAGTAATAAAAACTCCTAAACTTTATTTTTATGATACAGGTTTGGCTTGTGGCCTTTTGGGCATAAAGTCGGTAGAAGAATTAGAACTTCATTTTGCCAAAGGGGGTTTGTTTGAAAATTTTATCATTTTAGAAAAGATGAAATTAAAGCTGAATATGGGAGAGCAAGCAGATTTATTTTTTTGGAGAGATAGCCATGGCAATGAAATAGATGTTTTAGAAACAAAAGGAAATACTCAAGTTGTTACAGAAATAAAATCAGCTAAAACCTTAAAAAATGATTTTTTTAAAGGGTTACAATGGTATGAGAAAATTGCTAAGAAGTATAGCATCAAAAAGCAACTTGTTTATGGGGGGGATGATAATCAGAAAAGAACTGAGGCTGAAGTTATTAGTTGGAGGAATATTGATAGCTTTTAGTTGGAAGTTGAGGGAAAAGCATTAAAAGCGTTTAAAAAAATATTTCCAAAATAGAAATAACACTTTAAATCAGAAATAAGGTTAAAAATAGCTATTTTCGATAAATAAACAGTGGTAGAAAATACCACTAATCCCAGGCTTTTTTTGGATGTATTACAAATAACCCCAAAGGCAAATTCATAATTTCTACATTCGTCACAAATTATTTTTATGCAAAGTCAAGCCAAAACACCTAACCAATATTTTGACGAATTACCGGCAGATAGAAAACCTTACATGCAAAAATTAAGGCAAACTATTTTAGAAAACCTTCCAAAAGGATTTATAGAAGAAATGAATTATGGAATGGTTGGTTATGTTGTACCACACAGTATTTACCCTGCAGGCTACCATTGCGATACAAAAATGCCTTTACCCTTTATGAATATAGCATCGCAAAAAAATTTTATTGCACTTTACCACATGGGTATTTATGCTAACACAGAATTACTAAATTGGTTTACAACAGAATATCCTAAACATGTAAAAACGAAATTGGACATGGGCAAAAGTTGTATTCGGTTTAAAAAACCTGAACAAATCCCCTTTGATTTAATTGGTCAACTGTGCAGCAAAATGCAAGTTGAAGATTGGATTGCTTTGTATGAAAAAAATTACAAAAAGTAATTTTTAAAAAACATATCACCTTATTATTTTATCGCTCAAAACCTTTTGTAAGTGACAACTTTAGCTAAGTTGAAAGGTAGAAAATTGATTGGCTTGCTTAACCTTTCGAGTGCCCCAGGGTGACAAGCTACTTTGATTGAAAAAGTCTGTTTTTCAAAAAGCTTTCAAAAAAACTATGCAATGGAAAAATTGCAGCCGCCATCACCACATTAATGCCCAACTTAATCAAAGGCACGCCTTCGCTCCAAGCATCTACATACGGATCAGTTATTACCAACAAAAACTCAAAGAATATTAAGAAGGGCAAAAACACCGAAAGTTCTACCGCCCATTTGGGCAATTGAATTCTACCCAAGAAAAACACCAAACCAAAAATGGCGAACAATCCAAAACCAATACCTGAGTATTGAATAGAGTTTCTGCGAGCAATTTTTTCAGCTTCGATACGCGCTGTTTCCTTTGCATCTTGTTCTTTAATAAGTTGATGTTTTTCAAACTCCGCGCGGCTTTCTGCTTGGGCTATTTGTTTGGTAATTTCTTCACTTTTAAGACTATCGCTCATTTGCACTTCTAGCTCAAACATTTCAAGGGCCTTCATGCCTTGGTTTTGCGATTTATAGATTTTTTTTAGAGCAGCAGCAGCCACTTTTATTCTTTCAACATTACCAATTTCTTGAGCTAGGCTAAACGATTGAGAGCAATAATCCATTGCTTGGTCAAATTTATTTTGGTGAATAAAAATAAGCCCAATGTTATTAAAGGAATTTGCTATTCCATTTTTATCTCCGATTTCTTTTTTTATTGCTAAACTTTGAACATAATACTCTAGGGCTTTGTCTGTTTTGCCTTGGTTAAGGTAAATAACCCCAATGTTGTTTAAGGAAGTATCAATTCCCATTTTATCTCGAATTTCTTTAAATATTTCTAAACTATAATTGTAATAATCTATGGCAGCGGCTTGGCTTCCTCTTATATCCAAACTTATTCCCTGTAATCTTATCACCTCTCCTTCCCATTTCTTGTTTTCCTTTTGAAGTGCAGCTATTTTTTATTTTTCCGCAAGAGCAAAAGCTGTATCGGGGTTGGTGAATAAATACCCATGCCAAATAAAAGCTTTAAAAGCTTTAAAACGGGTGGTATCAGGCTGGGTTTCATCTAGCCATACTTGGTGCAGGCTGTCGAGGTTGGTTTGCTGCGCAAAAGAAGAAAGCTGAAAGCTGAAAGCGAAAAGAAGAATTGAAAGTAGCTTTTTCATAATCCAAAGTTTGAATCATGAAAAATAAGAAATTGATATTCAATAAGCTTTTCTTGAAAGCTAAAATAAAAAATTAGATGAGATACTAATTTTTTAAATAAACTTCCAACTTTACAATTTCGCCATTGCGTTCTAAAATTTGGTGTGTTTGGTACAATGTGCAGGTTAACGTTTTTTGGGTTTCAACCGAGCCATCTTTGTAGGTTAATGCCATTTTACTTTCGTTAGAAATACTATAAATTACAGGTACTTGGCAATAGGTAAAAGCAAATGAGTTTGGGTTTAAATGTAAGGTATGTGAATTGTCCGAAACATCCATATAGGTAAATTCGGTTTCTTCTTGTAAAAGCTCAGTTTTAAAGTCTAATAATTTCGGACTAAAAGTTAATAATCCATTTTCTAAAGAAATACCCAATTCGCCAAAACGACTTAAAACATCTTCTTTTACTTGACCAGTCATACCGGGTTGTTGTGCTCCTTTCCAAAATGGAGTATGCGAGTAAGGATCTATGCTAAATGCGCCATAAACCTCAGGCGATTTATGCACGCCAATACCTTCAAATATTTCGAAGTAATGGTGTTTTAACTTGTCTATCACTTCGGCAGATTCTCCTGCTTTAATGGCTTGGTGTGTAGTTTCTTGCACAGCCAATAATAACTTAGAAACCATGTGCCAATAAATAGAACCTAAACCTTCGTAACCATAAAATGTACCCGAGCGACCAGTAAACTCTTTGTGGTTAAAAACTTCTTCGTAAAGGTTTAAAACCAGCTCTTTTTCTTCGTTTAGTAGTAGGCCATATTTTTCTGCATCTAAATTATTTAAGGCGGCTTCAAGCTCAAAACCATTTCTTAAACTGCCATTAAAATGATATTGCCCAAAAACATCTTTTTCTATGATTTGAAGGTTGTTATCCTCACCTAGTTTTTGCAATAATTCAGATTTTGCAATTGCCTCTGAGGGAACCTGATTTTTCTGTAAAAAGCCTGATAACTCTTTGAAGGGATAAAGAACATAGCTATTTTGATCTTCTCTGTAAAGGTCGCTTGTTCTTAAATTATCCAACAAATCAACTGCTTGTTGGCCCGTTAAATATCCAGAGCTCAAAGCTGCAACTTGCCCTTCTAACATTTCGCTTAAGTAAGAGACAGAAGTCTCCTTATGCTTGATGTCTATTATGTTGTAAGCATGGAAAAGCTTATCCTGCCTTAAATTGGCATTAATAGCATGTTCCATAAATTTATTACACAACTCAAAAAACGATTTTACTTCATTTAAGTCAAGGTTTATTTTTTCTCCTGAAAATCCTTCACTGTAAATTAACCCTCTGTATTCTGATGAGCTTTTGCCCAACTCATCCATTACTTTTTTGCGCAGGGTATCAGAAAAATTAGAGGTTAAATACCCTTCAAACTTTTCAAATGTTTGGTTCGTTGCCCTAAAATAAGCAGCGAACTCTTTTGAAATTGAAATATTTTCTGATGTGCTTTTTTCGAAAACATCCTTGAAAAAGGTTAAAAATCTTCTTAGGTAATTTAGGGTTACCATTGAAACTCCATTACCTACCAGGGCATTGTTTGCATCATTCCACTCAGGCCTTTGGGTGTTCATCCAAATACCAGCTTCGGGAATAAAATTAGATACTTTGGCTAGGGTAGTAGCCAAAATCTTTTCCATAAAATTTACTTGGTGTACTTTATACCCTCTAGCGGCCAATAAAGCGCCATCAGAGCCAAGTTCTTCTCTATGTTGCCTAATTTTTTCATCCCACTCGTGGTCAAATTCAATGGTATCTTTTGTGTTTTTTATTATTTCTTCGTAAGGCTTAATTTTATATGGAACTGCTGCGTAAACAAAGGCATCTTTGTCAAATAATTCGTTTAGTTTACCTGGTTTGTATTTCTCGATAAATTCTAAAAACTTAAGCAAATAAATTATTTGGTGGTCACCCCAATAGCCAATGTAGCTCCAAGGGTCTTCTGGTTCAATAATTTCCCAATCAAAACCATCTTTGGTAATGCGGTAAGGATTGTAACCATCAAAAGTAGAGGCGTTTAAAAACCTATAAATCATGCCTTCTATAAAGGCTGGGTAAGACCACGCAAGCGCTTCCCAATTTTGAAAAATATCACGCCAGTTACCTTCGTAATCTAAAATTTTAGAGCCATCGTTTTCATTAATGGTATTTATCGAAAACTTGTTCCAAGGTCGACTTGGGTCTCCATGTCTGCGGCTAAATTTTAGGGGTAAATATTCAGTGGCTAGCCTATGAAAAGCAACATCTTTTGTTCCTTGTTTTAATTTTTCTAAATCAGAAAGAGTAAATAATTCAGGCAGGCTTTCTAACCGCTCCTCGTGTTTAAGGTAAACTTGGTTGTTGGCAGTTTTAAAATACTTAACAAAGTCCCATTTTTCAATTTGGTAATTATGGTCGAAAATACCACCACGCATAATGTTAAACATGCTGTTGGCAAAGTGGCGAGCATCTTTTAACGAGTCGGCAGTTTTTTGCATTCCATCTGCCGAAGCAGTTAACCTAATTAAATTTTGGGTTCCGTCTTCAACATCACTTTTAACAAGCTCTAAAAGGTTTTTAGAGTTTTTAATGTGGTTTATGATACCGGCAACAGCAGCATGATTTTTATTTACATCTGCCACAATGTGCCATTCTTTTTTAGCATTAGACTGCAATATAATTTCAGTGGAAATAAAATAGGCCCCTTTTTCTGCTTTTACATCTTCTTCTTGAAATATACTTTGGTTATTTCTAAAGTTTTCTAGTTGAATACTCGATAACAAATGTTTTGGTGAATCAAAACCCATAGACCAAACTACATTTGCTTTTAGAGCTTCACTTGGTTCAGCTTTATCAGCAATAATGGCACTTAAAGCAAAAATCCCTAAACCAGTTTTGGGTTCAAGCTCGCTTCTTTTGTAAGCATCAACTAAGTTGCTTCTTTGGTTTTGAATATCATTTGTAACACCATGAGGTACAATGTTTTGGATGCCATCAACAATTTCTACAGTTTTTTCTTGGTCGGTTAAGTTTTCTAAAGATGAAGTTCTTAAAAAGCCAAATAAGTTTGAAGAATTCCATTGGTAGCGAAAAACCAAACCTAAAGTTTGGTTAATTTCTTCAAACAAAATTTTGTTTCCCCATTTGTTTTTGTAGAGATTTCTTGTAAGTTGGAACTTTCCTTTACTCAGCAAACTAAATGGCTCCCAAAAATGGGTATTATCATTTTGAGTAACTTTAAAAATTGATTTACTTCCAGTTATTTCAGCAGATTCGGTTATTTTATCATCTGTGTAATATGGAAAAAGAGAGTACTCAGCATTTTTTCTGCCTGCTGTTAATCCACCATTGCTCGAAATAAACATCCAATGGTTTGAAGCGCTAACAATGCTCATAAAAAATGGTCGGATACCATCAACATTTTCAATTTTAAAATAGCTCTCTCCTTCAATTTCTAAACTTTTTACCATGTCTGCCTTCATTATTTAAGGTGTGATATTATAGAATAATTAATTCTATAAAAATATAGTTTGCAAATTAACAAAATGATTAATAATTAGAGTAAAAAGTACTATAAGTAAAAATTAGAATATTTTGTCATCTTAATCGTCAACCTAATCATGTCAAAAACTGCAAACCCAACCAAGCCAAAAGTATCTATTGGCCAAGTATTTAAAACCATTATTTGGCCACACCGCAAAATTGTTTCAATAGGATTAGTGCTTATTGTAATAAGCAGACTAGCAAGTTTGGTGCTGCCAGGTGCTACAAAATACCTAATGGATGATGTAATTCCGAATAACGATTTGGAGCTTCTAAAACTGCTGCTTGGAGCCGTTGCATTAGCCATTTTGCTTCAGGCCGCTACTTCATTTTTGTTAACTCGAATTTTAAGTGTAGAAGCGCAAAGGCTTATTGCCACGCTAAGGTCTTCAGTTCAGAAAAAAATCTTACAATTACCAATACGGTTTTTTGATAATACCAAATCAGGCGCATTGGTTTCTAGAATTATGACAGATGTAGAAGGAGTAAGAAACCTAGTAGGAACAGGTTTGGTGCAATTAATAGGAGGGTTGCTCACTGCAGTAATTTCCCTTTTTATATTGATAAGCATTAGCCCAAAAATGACGCTCTTTGTGTTGGTGCCAGTAATTGTATTTGCGTTGATTTCTTTAAAAGCCTTCGCTTATATCAGACCAATTTTTAAAGAACGAGGAAAAATAAATGCAGAGGTAACAGGTCGGTTGACCGAAACCCTAAATGGCGTTCGAGTAATCAAAGGTTTTAACGCCGAAGGATTCGAAATAAAAGTATTTGAAGATGGAGTTGACAAGCTTTTTCAAAACGTAAAAAAGAGTTTAACTTCAACAAGTTTGGTTACCAGTTCTGCCACGTTTTTATTGGGTATTGCATCCACAGGCATTATGGGAATTGGTGGTTACATGATTATGTTTAACGATTTAACCATTGGCGACTTTTTAGCATTTACACTTTATTTGGGTTTTATGATTGCCCCAATTGTTCAAATGAGTAACATCGGAAGCCAACTTACCGAAGCTTTTGCTGGGTTAGATAGAACTGAGGAAATTATGAATATGACCATTGAAGATAACCCTGAAGAAAGAACTGTTTCTTTAGACAACTTTAAGGGCGATATTCAATTTAAAGATGTTTCTTTTGGTTATGAAGAAGGAAAAGAAGTACTTCATAATATTTCGTTCGATGCACCATCTGGGTCTGTTACTGCTTTGGTTGGAACATCAGGCTCTGGTAAAACTACAATTGCGAGTTTAGCAGCAAGCTTTTTAACGCCTGACGAAGGCCAAGTACTATTAGATGGTCAAGACCTCTCTAAAGTTAAATTAAGCTCTTACAGGGCTAGGTTAGGGGTTGTTTTACAAGATGACTTTTTATTTGAGGGAACCATAAGAGAAAATATTCTTTTCCCAAGACCTAATGCCACCGAAGAGCAATTGAATCAAGCGGTATTAGCTGCATATGTAAATGAGTTTACCGATAGGTTTGAAGAAGGCTTAGATTCAGTAATTGGCGAACGTGGTGTGAAATTATCTGGAGGCCAGCGCCAACGTATTGCCATTGCTAGGGCAGTTTTAGCCGATCCAAAAATTTTAATTTTAGATGAAGCTACCTCAAATCTTGATACAGAAAGCGAATCTTTAATTCAAAAAAGTTTGAATGAATTAATTGAAGGTAGAACAACCTTTGTTATTGCTCATAGATTAAGCACGATAAGAAGAGCTTCACAAATTTTGGTAATTGAAAATGGTAAAATTGCTGAGCAAGGTACACATGATGATTTAATTTCAAAAGAGGGAAGGTATCATAATCTTTACACTTACCAAGCCAGAATTTAAGATGGTATGGGGTTTGCGAAAAGTCCAACTTTAAATTTTATTATTAATTTTATTTTTTATATCCAAAACGCACAACCATGAAGTACTTATTGTCGATTGCTTTTTTTTCAATTTCGCTTTTTACTTTTTCCCAAAACCAAGATGCTGTTTTGGGCAAATGGAAAACCATTGATGATGAAACTGGAAAAGAAAAATCTATTGTAGAGCTTTACAAATCTTCAGATGGAAAACTTTACGGAAAGGTTCATACTATTTTAAATCCAGAAAAGAAAAATTCGGTTTGTGATAAATGTGAAGATGGTAAAAAAGATCAGCCTATTCAAGGAATGGTAATAGTAGATGGTTTACAATTTGTTGATGGTGAATGGGAAGATGGAACTATTCTAGATCCAAACAACGGAACTTATTACGATTGCAAAATATGGGTTGATGAAGAAGACCCAAATAAATTAAATGTTAGAGGTTATGTTTCGTTTTTCTTTAGAACTCAATATTGGTATAGAGTCGAATAATTTCCATATTCAGATTTAAATTATTCCTGCTCATCAATTAAATGTTGTGAGCAGGTTTTTTTTTGCCTAATCTTGGTTAATCAATAATATAAAAGTAACATGCAATCAATTTTAGGAGCTGGAGGTCCAATTGGAATAGATCTAGCAAAGGCGCTGAAAAACAATGGCCATAGTAATATTAGGTTGGTTTCGAGAAATCCCAAAAAAGTTAATGATTCTGATGAGCTTTTTCCTGCCGATTTAACAAATAGGCAACAAGTTCTCGATGCTATTAAGGGCTCAGAAATAGTTTACGTTACCATAGGTTTTCCATATCGGTTAAAGGTATGGCAGGCTTTATGGCCACCATTTATCAAAAATGTTATTGACGGTTGCGAGCTTCACAAAGCTAAGCTTGTATTTTTTGATAACGTTTACATGTATGATAAAACTGAAATTCCTCATCAAACAGAGGAAAGTAAAATAAACCCACCTAGCGAAAAAGGCAAGGTTAGGGCCAATGTTGCAAAACAAATTACTGATGCTTACAAAAGCGGGAGAATTGAAGCACTAATTGCTCGATCTGCAGATTTTTATGGCCCATTAGGTAAAGATCGCTCTGTTTTAATGAGTTTGGTTTACAATGCAATAAAAAGTGGTAGAGGACCAAATTGGTTAAAGGCTATGGATATGCCTCACTCATTTACTTATACTCCTGATGCTGCTAAAGCTGTGGCCATTTTGGGAAATAAACCTGAAGCGTATAACCAAGTTTGGCATTTGCCAACACATAGAGGACTAACTGGCGAAGAGTGGATAAGTCTTGTTTCAGAAACGATGGGAAAAAAGAAAAAAGGCTCGGTTATGCCTGGTTTTATGATTACGATTTTAGGCTGGTTTATTCCAGAGATGAGAGAATTTCCTGAAATGCTATATCAGTATGACCAAGACTACTTCTTTGATTCATCAAAGTTTGAGCAAGCTTTTCCAGATTTTAAAATTACAACGCCTGAAGAAGGAATTAAAGAAACAATAAAAATTTTAGAAGGTTAATTAAGCTTGTCTGTCAAAATTTCCATTTCGATAAAAGGGGCAACTTTTTCGTAACAAATGCGGTAAGTAGCATCAATAATCGGAATTTTCACATTGTATCTTTTGTTAATTTCAACAATACTTTCAATGGCATAATAACCTTCGGCAACCATGTTCATTTCTATTTGAGCAGAACGCACTGAATAGCCTTTTCCAACCATACTTCCAAAGTTTCTATTTCGGCTAAATTGAGAGTAAGCGGTAACCAAAAGGTCGCCTAAATAAGCCGAGCTTTTTACATCTCTGTGGGTTGGGCTAACAGCATCAATAAATCTTTCGGCTTCTCTAATGGCATTAGAAATTAGCAAGGCTTGAAAGTTGTCTCCGTAACCTAATCCGTTGCAAATACCCGCAGCAATAGCATAAATATTTTTGAGAACGGCACACATTTCGGTGCCAAATAAATCATCAGAAGTAGAAGCTTTTATATATCTGCAGGTAAGAAGTTTAGCAATTACTTCAGATTTTTCTTCGTCGGGGCAAGCAATGGTTAAATAAGATAATTTTTCCATGGCAACTTCCTCAGCATGACAAGGCCCGCTTATCATGCCAATATTATCATAAGGTATATTAAACTTTTTGTGAAAATACCTTGCGGGAATTGAATGAACTTCGGGTACAATTCCTTTTATAGAGGTAAAAATTATCTTGCCCTTGAGTAAATCATCTGGCGAATCTTTAAAAAGATCAAATAGAAATGCCGAAGGGTGAACCATCACCAATATCTCAGATTTGTCAATAACCGATTGAAGGTCTGTAGTTACACTAATTCTATCGGCATCAAATTTTACTGAGCTAAGGTAACGAGGGTTTCTTTGGTATTGCTTCAAAAATTCAACTGAATCTTTGTTTCTCATCCACCAATGAACAGTGTCAACATTATTGGTTAAAATTTTAACCAAAGCAGTTGCCCAACTTCCTCCTCCTATTACGCCAACCGTGCTATTTTTACTGATCATGGTTACAAATAAAAACAAAAAAGCCCAATAGCATCGCTATCAGGCTTTTTACGATTTTTTTAACTAATTATTGAATAACCAATTTGATATTTTCTATTCCAATTGCGTCACCAACTTTAATAAAATACACTCCTGAAGCGATGTCGTCTAAACTTAACTCAAGTGTTTGGTTGCCAGAAATATCTAAGGTTTTGTTTATGTAAACACCACCTTTTAAATCTACCAATTGGAGGTGAATAGTTCCTTTGTAGTTTACCAAATCTAGGTTAACAATTCTTTCAGCAGGATTAGGATACACCGAAACCATTCTGTTATTGGTTATTTCAACAACACCAATGCTTCCACATAATGCTGGGTCAGTGGTTAAACTAACTGTTGTTGATGCTGTGTTTTCACAACCATTGTTGTTGGTTACAGTTACCCTATAAATTCCATCAGTCGAAACTTTTATTGTTGGTTGTGTTGAACTGTTAGACCACTCATAACTAGACCAATTTCCTGCTTTTAGCTCAACAAAGTCTCCCGCACAAATTGTTGTATCATCTGGAGTTATCGAAACATTTGGCAAAGTAAAAGTTTGGTTTAAGGTTACTTGGTCTGAGCCTTCGCAACCATTTGCATCGGTTACGGTAACACCATAAGTTCCTAATGAAGAAATAAGAATTTGAGTCGCTGTTGAATTATTACTCCACAAATAACTAGCAAATCCTGTAGGTGCAGATAAAATCAAGTTTCCTCCTTGGCATAGACCATTTACATTTCCTAAATCAACTTTTGGAAGTGAGTCAACCACGGCCAAAGAAGTATCTGAATTTGAACAACCATTTCCATCTGTAAAGGTGTAGGTTAAAACATTTTGACCTGCAGTAGATGGGTTGAAAATACTGTCTAAGGCAACACCAAAGCCTGAGTAAACTCCGCCAAAAGGTAGACCTGAAGATAATGGGAATGGAATACTTTGAGCACAAACTCTTGGTACCGAACCAAAACTAACATTTGGTAAAGAGTCTATAGTTATCATAGTTGAGGCAGCGTTTGAACAACCAATTGAGTCGGTATAAGTATAGGTTACCATGTTTGTTCCTACCATTGCCAAACTAGGATCGAAGTTTCCTAAAGAATCAACTGCTGTTCCTGCGTAAACACCACCAATTGGTAAGCCTTGAGATAGTGCAATTGGTAAATCGTTAGCACATAAATTGGCTATCGACCCAATAGAAACCGCAGGCTGTCCGTTCACCAAAACAGAAATGGTATCTGTTCCAGAACATCCATTACCATCAGTATATGTGTAAACTATGGTATCTAAACCTACAAACATTGGCATAAATACAGAGTCCATGCTGATGTTGTTTCCTGAATAAACACCTCCAAATGGCAGTCCAACATTTAAAGTTTGGGCAGAATCGCCAACACAAGCAGCTGCAATATTTCCAACTGTTACGGATGGATTTCCATTAACCATTACCATAGTTGTGTCTGAAGCTGAACATCCATTTACATCAGTTCCCACAACATAATATGGGTAGGTTCCTAAAGAATCAATATTTAATGTGATGTTGTTACCCGATGCTGTTACATTCCATTGGTAAGATGAAGCTCCAATGGCCGAAAGCGTAAAGTCAACACCTGAACATGCCATATTATCTGCTCCTGCATTTACAATTGGGTTTGCATTTAAAGTAATTGTTATGACTGCTGAAGGACTTACACAACTTCCTACAGTTTGTGTAGCATAAACGGTATTTGTTCCTTGCATTAAAGTTGGAGAATAGCTGTTTCCAACCCCAATACTATCTGCTGCAGTTAAAGTTGGAGCGCTATACCATTTAATGTTTGCACCTGTTGCAGTTAAAGCCGAAACTGTATTTCCAACGCAATAGGTTGTGTCATTTGAAACCAATGGAGCAGCAGTTTGACCAGGCGCTGTTAATGTAATTGAAGTATCGGTAACAGAGCAACCACCGTCTTCAACAACAACAGTGTAACCCGCAGAACTTAGGTTGTTGAAGATTCCCGAAGTAGAAAAAGTATTTCCTGCATCTATAGAATACATTAGGTTTCCTGCTCCTGCAGTTGCTGAAATATTTATTGAACCATCAGTTGCTCCACAAGTAGAAATTTGAGAAACTGTAACAGCATTAACAACTGGAATTGGGTTTACAATTAAGAATGTTTCAATAGTTGAATCGCAGCCATTTGAAGCTGAATAAACATCAGTGAATAAACCACCTATTGTTTGGAAAGCTCCGCTTAGCATAATACTATCACCTGCACAAATTGTAGCAGTATCTTGAGTTAATGAAGTTGGTAACACAGTAAGGTTAGTGGTTACAATGCTATCACATCCAAAAATAGTTTGGAAATTGTCTTGGTATGTTCCTGCAGTATTTTGGAAGCTTCCTCCCAATAATATGCTATCGCCTGCACAAATACTAGTATTTAATGTATCGTTAAATGCCATTTGAATCATTAACTCAGTATAAACAACACTATCGCAACCTGAAGCCGATGACAAAGAATCAACATACCAACCTTGTGTGTTTTGGAAACTTCCTTCAAGTAAAATACTGTCTCCGGAACAAATTGTAGCCATTACTGAATCTACTGTTGGTTGCATAACCATCAGTTGAGTTATGGTAACCGAGTCGCAACCAGAAGCAGTTGATGTAGTATCGAAATAAGTTCCAGAGTTATACTGATAACTTCCTCCAACAAATAAACTATCGCCCAAGCAAATGTTTGTGCTTACGTTGCTAGAAATAGTATTTGAAACTGTAAGGTTTGTTGTTACTATACTATCGCAACCAAATGCAGAAAATAAAGTATCAGTGTAACTTCCAGATGAAGTTTGCCAAGCACCACCTGCAAATAAGCTATCACCCAAACAAATACTTGTGTTGAGGTTTGTATTTACCAATGGAGCAATCATTAAGTTAATTGTGACAACACTATCGCAAAACTGAAAAGTAGTGAAGTTGTCTGTATAAATTCCAGGAGTACTTCTAAATGCACCACCAATAAAAATTGAATCGCCTGCGCAGATGTAGGAATCTACTGAATCTGATTTAGAAGGTAGAATATTTAAAGTTGTGGTTACAATGCTGTCGCAACCAAAGCTATTTTGCAATGAATCAACATAATTACCTGCTGTGTTTTGCCAAGCTCCTGCCAAGAAAACACTGTCGCTTGCACAAATTTCAGTTGTATCAAATCCTACTGAAGTTGGGTTTGAGGTAACATAAACGTAGCCCATGTTAGAGCAGCCATTTGTATTGGTGAAACTGTAGGTTAAAGTGTCATTTCCTGAAACCAATGATGGATTAAAATCTCCGGTTGTTGCGTTTACTATTCCGTTACCCATCCACATGCCACCTGATGGCGATACTGGTATTGCAGTGATTGGGTCGTTTCCACAGAAAGTTAAACTTAAAGAGTTGTAATTTGGTGTTGCATAATTGGCCAGTGTAGTTGTTGGTCCGCTCCAAGAAGTATCTACTTCATCATCTGGAATTGCATCAAAGGTTCCGTGACTGTTTTGATCGCCGGTTACAAAAAACTGAACATTAATGCTGGATGGATTACCCAATGAAGCTTTAGAAATAGCAACTTCAACAAAATCATTTCCAATTCCGTAAGTTGTTGGTGAGGCTTGATTTCCAATACCTGCCCATGAAACGCCATTCCAATTGTGGAATTCAGCATAATTTGCTGTTGCATCATAGTTTCCCCTAAAGATAAAATCAGGAGCATCAGCATGACCATAATTAATATCTCTACTCCAAGAATCTATTGTTCCACCTCCTGAAGTTGTATTGATTAAGAAAGCCCATGCTTGCCAGCTTTGTGTTTGAGCAGAGGCACCTAAATAATAGTTGTTGGCATCTTCAGCTAAATAAAGATTACTTGCATTAGCACCTGCCCAACCAGCAATTCCATCTGCAGAAGCAATTGGGTTATTCCATGCTCCAGTTGCATCTAAAACACCATCAATTGTTGGAGTTGAAGAGGTGCCAAAAGAAATAGAAGGCAATGAGTTTACAACCAAGTTAAATTGGGTAATACTATCACATCCTGAAGTAGATAAAGAGGTATCTGAATACATTCCACTTGATGTGTAACCTAACCCATTAAAGAATGAAGTATCGACTGCACAAATTGTATCATAAATATTTACCATGATGTTTGGACTAACACCTACGGTAACTGTATCAGAATTAACGTTTCCACAATTGCTTGATAGCATTACAAAATAGTTTCCTACACCATTTACCCAAATTGAAGTATCGGTCGCGCCTGCAATTAAACCAGAGTCATTCATCCATTGGTAAGAGCCAACCCCAAGTTGATTGTTTACAAACAGCATGGTTGAGTCTCCTTTGCAAAAAGTTAATCCGTTGGTGGTCGAAACCATAGGAGTATTGATGCCTGGATTACTTAATGTTACCGAGTCGTTTGCTGAACAATTGTTGGCATCAAGAACAGACACGTAATAAGTTCCTTCAACCAAATTCATAATTGAATCATTAGAACCAAAGTTTGTCCATGAGTAGGAGTAGGGAGAAGTTCCGTTATTTGCCGCAGCAATTGCTATTCCGTTTGAAGCCCCACAAAAACTAGGGTTTATGCCCGAAATACTTAGAGTGGGATTTGGGTTTACAGTAACTGTTACCGAATCTGTAACCATGTTAAACCCATCATCAACAGTTAAGTAATATTTTGTAGTTATACTTGGTGATGTAGTTGGGTTTGAAATTGTAGTATCAGATAGTCCTGAAGATGGATTCCAAACAAAAGAATAATTGCCTGTTCCGCCTGAAACATTTGCAATTAAACTCGAAGTATCGCCAAAACATATTGCCGCGGCAGTTGGGTTAATTTGCAAAGGACCACCACTAATGAAAGCGGTATAATTATCTGATCCTGAGCAACCAGTAACAATATCAGTTACTTCAACAGAAAATGGAGTAACAGCATTAAGGTTATTGGTTACAACCTGAGAAAGAGTTGAGTCAAGCAAAGCACTTCCTGGACTCCAGTTGTAAGTGTATGCGCCTATTGGAGAAACAACAACATTCATCGTATCAAATGTTCCATAAATTACTGTATCCAATCCAACAATCGATACAGAAGGGGTAATATTAGAAGTTATAAAAATAGAATCGTTTACATTACAGTTTTGGGCGGATGTTGCTACTACATAAAATGTAGAGTCTGAGGTAATTGTTAAGTTTCCTGAACCTGCAACATTACTTCCGTTGCTCCATGAGACTGTTCCGTTTGAAGTTGCGGTTAAATTTAGGGTTGTTCCCTCGCAAACAGAAGTATCGTTTGAAAGACTTAAAGTAGGTAGGGCATTTACAGAAACATTTAAGGTATCAGATGCTACACAATTATCAGTTGAGGTTAATTCTACCCAATAGGTTGTATTTGTTGATGGAGAAACAAAAATTGAGTCTGCACTAGAAGTATTGCTCCAAGCCACGGTGTTTCCATTTGAGTTTATTTGAAATTCTAAAGTTTCGCCATCACAAATTGAAGTATCGTTTCCTAGAGCAACTGCAGGTGATGTGTTTACAATAATAAATGCAGAATCTATAGAAGAGCATCCATTATTAGTTACTGTTACAATCATTAATGAGTCTGAAGTTGCGTTAAAACCTAAGGTGTCGTTGGTTGAGCCATCATTCCACAAATAAGTTGAACCACCTTGAGCAACTAATTGGTATGGTAAATCGGCATCGCAAACAGAAACATCGCCACCTATGTTTACAGAAGGGAGGTTAAAAATATTGATGGTATCTGATGCAGTTCCAACACATCCAAATTGGCTTGTGAAAGTGTAAGTTAAGGTATCTAACATACCACCTAAACCAGTTGGGTAATAATCTCCAGATGATGTATTGGTAAAACCATTTCCACTCCAAACGCCACCCATAGGGCTAGCTGAGAAAGTAAGGGCACCAGCATCTTCACAAAGGTCTGAAACAAAGTTACCTGAGGTTGAAACTGAATTGTAATTGCTTAACCTGGTAACTACTCCGCTCCAAGCATTAGTAACTTGGTCTGTTGGCAATGCATCAAAAGTGGCATGGTCTGCAGTGTTTCCCGTAATGTAAAACTGAACACCAATGTTATTGGGGTTTCCTAAATCTGAAAGAGCAATTCTTACTTCCACAAAAGCGTTTTCATCCTCTGCAAAATCAGCAGCTGGCAAAACATTTTGTACCCATGCCGAACCATCCCAACTTCTTCTTTCAGCATAGTTTCCAAAAGTTACTTTTACTACATGGTCTGGTAAGCTGTCGTTTGAATATTTAATTGATCTTCCCCAAACTTCAGAACTATCTCCACCAGTTTGAGAGTTTATGGCAAAGCCACATTCTTGCCAACTTTCGGCAAAAATTTCAGCGCCTAAATACAAGTAATTATTGTCTCTAGTTGCGTAAAGGTTTTTGGCTTCAGCATTTGACCAGCCTACATTTCCATCACCCATAGCAATAGGGCTTCCCCAAACTGATAAGCCATCAAATGTTCCATCTAAGGTTGGGGTAGAGGCTGAAAAACCACTTATAGTAGGGTTTGGTGAAATGAAAACATTGTTTACAACAAATGAGTCGCAACTTAAACTTGAAGTTAAAGTATCTAAATAAACACCTGAGGCTGAAGCATATTTTCCCGAAGATAGAAGTACACTGTCTCCATTACAAATTGTATCGAACAAATTGGTTGTATAAACTAGGTTAGGGGTAATTAATAAAGTATCTCTTATGCTTGAAAAGTCATCGTAAACCCATACTGTAACCTCCATGGTATCGGTAATTTGAGCCATTGGAGAAGCCAAAGTATCGTCATTAAAAATTCCGTTTGGTCCCCAATTGTATTTTAAGGTTGTTGTTCCGCCTGTTGCATTAGCAGAAAGCATAACACTATCACTTGCACAAGGAGTTAAGGTGTTCGAGGCAATGTTTATTGAAATTGGTGTTGGACATGTGTTAGCCATACCAGGTGAAGCGTAAGTTATGCCATCAACATAATCAGTTGAAATACTCCAATTTAAAGCCTCAGTGTTGTTTGCATTTACATCGCACAAAGCCAAAGAAAAACCATTTCCATCTGCGCGAGAGTCCCAAGGAGAGCCATCATCATAAGTAACACTGTCAATAACTTGGTTTAAGGTATTTCTCAAAACAATATTATCTGAGGAGTTTGTTAAGTTTCCTGTACTTGATGGATTGTCCATTTGAAACAAGTGAGAAACTGTAAATACATTTTTTAGAGCTGCTGTATCTAAAGCTATCACAGCGTATTCTCCTGAAGGTAGATTATATGTTGGAAAGGTAAAATCGAAGGCATCTTCAAAATACAAACCACCAAGGTTAATTATCCCAGAAGTGTTATTTAATATTTCTACAAACTCTAATGTATCAGTTGAGGCACTGTTGTACATTATTTCAGAAATTACCAATCCAGTATTGGTGCCATTGTAGAAAAATGGGAAATTATATGGAGAAGCCAATGGGTTTCCGGCTAAGTCTCTAACACCATTTATCGTTAAAGTATTGGGAGCTCCAACTGGTATACTTGTAAAGGTCAAGAATGCTGTATCTTGAGAATTACTCAAGGTTATGCTTGTTAAACCCGAAACTCCTGTGTATCTTGAAGTTGAAGTAGCAGAAGTATCTACTGCTTCATCAAAAACTACATTTATTTGGGTTGATGAAGTTACATAAGAATTAATAATTGTTGGTGGAGTAATATCTGAATTTGAAGAGCCAATTAAAATGTCATCCACATTCCAAAACTCAGAGGTTGAATTGTTATTTGCTTCTACTTTAAATTGAACTGTAGAAGTTCCGCTTGGAATGTTTATCAATAAATTTGAATAAATAGGAGGGTTATTTGTCCCTGCGGCTGCAGTTAGCACAGTATCTCTATTGGCCATTATGGTTACTCCATCATTACTGTATCCCCATCTTGCATTGCTGTTTCCAAATAATTGAATATTAGGAGTAGTGGCGTATGCAGCTCCGTTAAGAGAAACAAAAACTTTAAATTCATCTGTACCATCAACCCCATTGCCACTAGTACCTGATGTTGCCGAAATAAACATTTGAATATAAGCTCCAGAAACCCCACCGACATTAACTAATGGGGTTTCAAAAGCCCCTGAACCATTAGACAAACTCAAACTTGTAGCGCCTGTTTTAATTCTTTGATTAGAAGGAGTTTGTGTTGCTCCATTGTTTGTGGTAGTATCAAACGCCAAGCTAATGGTAAGAGGTAAATCATCTGCCAATGAGTTTTCAAACCCTTGAAATAAAGGTATTGTAAGGGTACTGAATGGTAAGCTTACCGGAACTGGCATTACATTGTTTGCAGCATCAGCAATATTGGCAATTATTAGTGTATCAACTCCAGAAATTGGAGATGAAAAATTGAGTGTAACTGTGTCGCTTGAAGAATTTAGAATAGCACTTGTAAGGTTAGCAACACCAGTATAATTTGCTGTATTTGTAGCTGTTGCAGAGGTAATAGGCTCATCAAAAGAAACCTTTAACTGGGTGTTAGAAACCACCAAAATATTTGTGGGAGAAGGGGCAATTACATCAGAAATTAACTTACCACCAACAAGAAAATTATCTACCTGCCATGTTTCAGCTAAGCCAGAAGTTCCGTAATACCTAAAAGCAAAATATCCATCAGTGCCAGAAAGTGAGTCAACATCCAAGAACCCATAATTTAACCAACCTGAAAAAGCGCTAGAAGAACTTGCATCATTAAATGGTACTGCTATTTTTTTCCAATCTGCTTGGTTAGGGGCTCCTGACCCAGAATAATTTGATGAAAAGTAAAGTTCTAAATCAGGCCCATCGAACCTTTCATTTGTTTCAAAGCTTAGTAAAGATGAATCTAATCCTGATAGAGAAATTAATGGTGATATCAACCAGTCTTCATCATCCTCATCGCCAAAACCATTCATTTCAAAATATCCACTTCCACAGGTCCAAACATCTGTAGCGCCTATTGAGTCGAAGGTTGTGAATTGAGTGTTGATACAATCAGAAAAACCATCAAAAAATAAGGTGTCAAAATTTACGCTCGGCACTGTAAATGATAAACTAGGAACAGATGCAGTTTTAAAGTCAATATCTGCTCCAGAATTTGTGTAAGGATAAATTTCAAAATCGTAAGTTTCGCCTTGAATCAATTGGCCAAGATTATAAGATTGTGTATCTGCAATATGGTTAAGGTTTAATGAGAAATTTCCATCCGAGAAATCTGAATCATCAGAAACAGGGCTGTTATCTGCAACTGTGGCAAATGTTCCTGTTGAGGTTTTTCCAATTAAAAGGTAGCCTTCTGGATATTGTGTTCCTGTATCAGCATCTATCCAAGAAATTGAAGTTTGAAAAATAGAGTTTGAATCAACCATAAAGCCTGTAGCATGGTTAGTTGGTTCGGGGTTAACTGGTGCTGCATAACCTATCCACAATCCTGGGTCAAAATCGGCAGGGGCATTTTGAGGGCTATTGGTTGTGCCATTTCCTCCCGAATCATTCCAAATATTCCATTCAGAAGCCAAAAATGTATCACTAGGCATGGTAACTGCTGAGTCTCTTTCTGCTCTTCCATCTTCAAATTCATGATCTGTACCAGAGCCATCTTCACCAATTCTTCCAAAAAAGTCAGTTACAATTCCTGAAGGTGATTCTAAATAAATCTGGTCATCGCCATTACTATCTGCAGGGCCGCCCGTTCCTCCATTTTGGTCTGCAGAAATACCATAAACAATTGAAAAATTTGTTGCATCATTTGCTACAACATAAAATCCTTTTGAGGGAATTGTTCCTGTTAAGTTTAAAGGAGTTGAAGGCGAAGTGTTATTATTGGTATAGCGACCGATTTTCCAGCCCTTTGAAAGGTCAATAGCTGTATCTTCATTATTGAAAATTTCCACGAAGCGTGCATTTAAATCATTATCTGGATCTGCTATTTCTGTAATAAATAATTTGGGCGCTTGAAAAGAAGTGTAGTTATAGTTGCTTCCACCATTGTTAATTAAATTAATGGTTTGCATATCAATATCGCCATTTGGGTTGGTTACTGTAGTTGAAAAAACATAGTAATTAACCGAAATTCCATTGGATTGTGCAGGAATCCAAGTAAAGCCTGAATCTGCTGATATGGTTACTTCTGTTAGGTTTGATGTAGCAAAACCATCAGTTGAATACCTCACATAAAATTTTTCTTCTACTGAAGGTGTACTTGATAATTTTAATCCAATAAATACTGAATCAGCAGGTGTAATATTTGAGGTAGGTGTTTGGTCAACCTTGGTTAAGGTAACGGGTTGAGCGGATGTTTCCATAAATATTGCATTGGTATTTGTATAACCAATATCTTCAAAGTTTACTGTATACCATTTTCCATCTGTTACTGTAATTGAGTTATCGGTTCCACCTTGGTGCGTGTAGCTTTGGATGGTATTCATGCTTACTGTTACATTTGCCCACTTGTTGCCAAAATAGTTTCCTGTAGCACCACTTGTAAATAGCCAGTCGTAAGTTCCTGGTGTTACATCACCTCCTGAGGTAGCGCAATGAATGGTGGTATGATAGCGTTGAGTGCCTGCAGTAATAAGGGTAATATCGCCTGATGCAGATTGATTTGGATTTCTTAATGCATCAATTGCTGGTGGGTTTGAGAAAGAATCCCAAGTTCCAGGCATATTGATAGATTCTGGACCATAAATTTGAGCGTTGAGTGAAAAAGTTAATAGAACTGCACAAAAAATTGTAATAATTCTTCTCATAATAGCACGTTTTATTGGATAAGTGTGATTTTGACAATAACAAACTTAAGAGATTTAAATTAATTAAATGTAATGTGAATTTTACTTGTAAAACATTAAAAACTAATTCAGTAAGCTAAGTCAGTAATAACATTTACTTCAAGGTTTTTGGAGGTAATAATTTTAGGTTCGAATTCTATCTCTTTTTCGGGAATTAACGATGAACCAAAGGCAATTGAAAATATGAGTAAGCCTAAAACTATCAAGGTTATTTTTAAAGAAGGAAGACCTTTTTTCATCAATTGCAAAGGATGTAATTAAATGAAAATCAAATTTGTAGCAAGGGTTTTGTTAATCAACGAAACAATTGTTAATAACTACAGTTTGCCACCTAAAGTACATGTGGTTTTGTAAACATTGGTTTCACCTGATGTTGAATAAGCTTCCATCACCAAAAGGTAAATTCCTATTTCAGCTTTTACGCCATAGGTGTTTCTACCATCCCAACTTAAAACCCCATTTTTGCCGAATGAGTAATTGGTAACCAATTCATAAATTTCAATGCCTTTGGGGCTGTAAATTTTTACCGAACCTGCATAGCCGTTGGATGGAAGATTGTAAGTAATGTTCAAAACATCGTTGTATCCATCAAAGTCGGGCGAGAAAATTTCAGGAAAAACCTTCAAAACATCTTCAGGAATATTGTCGCTTTCAGAAGCAGCATTTTCATATCCTGGGCTCGCAAAATTATCTGGCTCAGCGGCCGATGTCCAATTTGTAGGTTCGTTGGTTGGTCGGGTTGAAGAAATTCGCTCCAAAGAAACACCATTATTATCATCAATAAAAGGCAAATGATAATCTTCTAAATAATCAAACCTATCGAAAATTGAGTCTAAATCAGATAGAATTAATACTGAGCCTTGGTCGTTTGAGTAACTAGGCAAAGTTTCAACCTCGCACAAATTTCCTTGGTTGGCAAATGTGTATTCTTCTTTAAGTTCAATATTGCTTTTTGAAATTGCCAAATAGCTGTTTGGGAAAATAGTTAACGGTTCTTCAGAAATAGTGTAAACCGAGCCAATGGTATCATTCTCACTATCCCAATTGGCCAATTTCCAATTTTGTAAATTGATGTATTTGGCTGAATTGTTTCGAATTTCTACAAAATCAGTGCCCGTTGAGCGCCTTGGGTTAAAAAGTACTTCGTTAATGATAATATCGTTTTTCTGAGCAATTTCGGGCAAACCAAATTGAACTGAAATTTCTTCAGAAGTGTTTCCTGCACAATCGTAAACATCATTTAAAGTTAGCGTGTAAACTGTTTTTGGTTCTAAGTTTTCACCAAGTTTTATCACCAGAGTGTTTTGATTTTTGAAACTTACTGAATCAACTAAAATGTTGGGCGAAATTTCTATAAAGGCCAAAACACTCAAAGCGCTATCTAAAGTCTCATTAAATTCTACCCAAAGGGTATTGCTTCTGATAGCGTTTACTGAAGTTATTTGAGGTGAAGTTTCATCGTTCACAATTTGGTTAATGCTGTTTTCCCTTCCAGGAGTTCCTCCAGATACATCAATTGAAGCTCCCCAGTTTGCTGAGCCACCACATGGGTTTTTGGGGTCTTTTTGTTCGAGGGTAAATCCGCCGTTGGATTTGGTTTCATCTTCAAACCAATCGTCTAAATAACTAATTTGGTGAATTAGTTTCCCATCGGCATTTCTGAGTGATAAAATATCTCCTGTGTTATTTAAAGATGGAAAGTTGTTGAGAGGTACGACTTTTCCATATTTTAAAAAATCGGGTGAGTCGCTGTTTTTCACCAAAATGGCGTATTCTTTGGCTTGTAAAACAGCATCGGGCAAAATTTCAATTGTAGATGCATCAGAAAATTTAAGTCCATTTAAACTCATTAACTGATTGGTAGTGTTGTAAATTTCTACAAACTCAATTTCAGGTAGGCTAGGAGAAATTGTGGCATCAGGAATTGAATAAATTTCGTTAATCACGACTTCAAATGCCTCTGGGTTTTTGCCAATTCCAAATTCAATTGAAGTGTCTTTCATTGTAATCCCATAACAATCTTGAAGACCCGAAATAGGTAAAGTGTAAATTAGTCCTTTTTGAATTTGAGGAGTAGAAAATAAAATTACTTGGTTGTTTTGTGGATGATTTAAACTCAACACTGAAAAAGTTACACCACCAGCATTAAATACCGCATTGAAAACAGATAAGCTATCTAATGTTGTGTTGAAATTAATAGTTAAAGTATCCTGCCCTCCAACTGAAAAGGAAATAATTTTTGGTCCGTTTTGATTCGGAATTGTATCAAAAGCAGCGTTAATGGTTCCAGGTGTTCCACCGTTTGGCGATGAGCTTGCAACATAGTTTTGTCCATCTGTTTTGCAAGGGTCTTTGGGAGAAATTAACTCTAGGGTAAATCCGCCATCGTTTTTTGCGTCATTGGCATACCAAGTGTCATCGTAAGCAATTGAATCAACTACAAAATTTGAAGCTGTTTTTAGCCTTATTTGGTCGGAGGTGTTGTTTAAACTAGGTAGGCTTGAAACGCCGATTACATCGCCGAAAGGCATAAAATCTAAGGTATCGTTTTGGTTACAAATAATTAAAAACTGAAAAGGGTTTAAAATAGCATTTGGCAAAGTTCTGAGGTTGCTGTTATCGCCAATTTGCCAGCCTGTTAAATCGAAAGTTTTATTGGAGTAATTCCACAATTCAATAAATTCCTTTTCGGGCAAGTTATTTGGAGGTGAAGGGTCTGCCATAAATTCGTTAATTACTACATCCCTAAAGTTTGGGGTATCGAATTGAAAATAGGTAAAAGGCTCGTTTACAGATTGCATCACATTTCCGCTTGTATCGGTTAAGTTGTTAATGGCAATTGAAACAGCTTGGTTGGCAGGAAATGAATTTAAAAATGATAAATCTATACGCCTATTTTGGTTGTTTAAACTGATGATTGAGGGATTTCCAATACTAATAGAAACCGAATAATTGTTAGAATTGGAAGCAACAGCTGAATCCAAATATTCGCTAAAAAAGAGTTGCAGACTATTTTGAGAAACTACTTTCAACGAATCGAAAACAGGAGGTTTGGTGTCTAAAATGGCAGTTCCTGTTACAATAAAATCATCAAAAAAGAATTTATCGCTTCGGGTGGAAGTGTAAATACAACGCAAGCCAAAAAATGAGCTTTTGGTATAAGTTGAATCAATCACAGATCCTTCTGAAGTGTAATTATTTGTTAATGAGGTGTCTGAAAATAGCTCCCAATTGCTCAAGCTATCGCGGGTAACACGCACAAAAAGCTCTGGTGCGGTAAGGTTTACTCGACCATCAATTCCGTCAATTATTTTTGAAATTGTTGTTCCACTTTGGCGATATAAACTAACTTCATCAGGTGTATTGCCTATCATAACAAAATAGCCATTGCCTGAAAAATCGGGCACATCAGAAACCAAGTAAACCCGTGCTAAATTAGAGCCCGACGGATTAAAATCTAACTTCAGTTTAAACTCCCAAACGGCATTTTGAATGGCTTTGGAACTGGTTGCTAAATATGAGGAGCCAGTAACTGCAGGAGCCAATAACCTCAATTGCTGGTTGGCTGTGTCAATTACAAAGTTGGTGTCTTGCCCCAACCAAGTTGGGTTTTGAGAGAAATTCAAATCTGAGAAATCATCTGTAAATTGGGCATTGGCATTTGTTAAAATCACATACAAAACACATAAAGTAAGCCACCATTTCCGCATAAGCCAAATGTAATTAATCCTACTTTTGCCTGCTGTTAACATAAAATTAAATTATTGATGAAAGTTGCCGTGGTTGGTGCTACCGGGATGGTAGGGAGAGTAATGATAAAATTGTTGATGGAAAGAAATTTTCCTGTAACCGAGCTAATTCCTGTTGCCTCTGAAAAGTCAGTAGGTTCTGAAATTGAATTTCAAGGTTTGCCTGTAAAAGTGGTAAGCATGGAAGATGCCGCTGCTAGAAAGCCACACATTGCTTTGTTTTCTGCCGGTGGTGGAACATCAACCGAATGGGCACCAAAATTTGCTGAAGTTGGCTGCACGGTAATTGATAATTCATCAGCTTGGCGAATGAGCCCCGACCATAAATTAATAGTACCAGAAATAAATGCCAACGAGTTAACCAAAACCGATAAAATTATTGCCAACCCAAATTGCTCTACCATCCAAATGGTGATGGCATTGGCTCCATTGCATAAAGAGTTTTGGTTAAAGCGAATTGTTGTTTCTACTTACCAATCTATTACAGGAACAGGTAAAAAGGCGGTTGAGCAAATGCAAAACGAACGCGAAGGCAAAACAGGCGAAATGGTTTATCCTTACAAAATCGACCAAAACTGCTTGCCACATTGCGATGTTTTTATGGACAATGATTACACCAAAGAAGAAATGAAACTGGTGAAAGAAACCCAAAAAATATTGGGTGATAATGAAATTGGGGTAACAGCTACAGCGGTTCGTGTTCCGGTTATGGGAGGCCATTCAGAAAGTGTAAATGTTACCTTTCATAAAGAGTTTTTATTATCTGATGTGCGTAAAATTTTAAAGGAAACTCCTGGGGTTGTTTTACAAGATAACCCTACCATGAACATTTACCCAATGCCACTGCATGCCCACAATAAAGATGAAGTTTTTGTTGGAAGATTAAGAATTGACAATACCATGCCCAATACTTTAAATATGTGGATTGTAGCTGATAATTTACGCAAAGGTGCCGCTACAAATGCTATTCAAATTGCTGAGTATTTGGTGGAAAAGGAGCTTGTTGGGGTGAGTTGAAAGTTGAACGTAAAAAGTATAAAGTTGAAAGTCCAAAGTCTAAAGTCTAAAGTTGAAAGTCAAAAGCTAAAAACCAAAAAGTTTTTTTGTCTTTCTTCTAACTATTGGGACTCTTCGCTTAGCATTTGCAGGACTTTAGTGATGTAACCAAAAACTAAAAACCAAGAACCAAGAACCAAAAATCCAAAGCTATCCCATTTGCCTGCTTTACTTACTTTTCCACTTTCATTGATTACTTTAAACCCAAACAAAAAATAATTGAGCATCAACAAAATACTTTTTGAAGCAGCCTTAATTTCCGAGAAACAGTTTGGGGTTTTAGAATCTATCCGAACTGAGAAAGTGGTTTCTCTTTATTATGAGCTGAGGCTAATATTGTACTTGGGTATTTTACTCTTAACCGGGGGTTTAGGTTATTTGGCTTATGAAAACATTGGTGAGTTTGGCCATTTTTTGCTCATGCTTTTAATGGCGGTGCTTGCTGGAGGCGGGTACTATTTTGTATTAAAAAAGTCAAAACCGTATTCAAATTTTATTGTAAAAGAAAGTTCAGTTTATCTCGACTATATTATAGTACTTGTCGCCTTGTTAGTGGTTGGCTTGTTTACCTACATTCAAGTTTATTTTGATTTGGTTGAGGAATTGCTCAATTACACATCTCTATTAAGTGCGGGCTTGTTTTTTTACATGGCTTATCGGTTCGATAATAAAATTTTGTTATCCATGGCAATTACGGCTTTGGTAGCCACCTTTGGCTTAACCATAACTCCTGTGGGTTGGTTAAAAAGCGAGTGGTTTGAAGCAACAGATTTATATCTCATTTCAATTATTATCGGACTGTTTTTTATAGCAGTTGGATATTTCCTTTCCCAAAAAAGTATTAAAGAGCATTTCTTGTTTTCTTATCAAAATTATGGCCTTTTGCTATTTTATGGCGGATGCATAACTTCCCTTTTTGTAAGCCCAATTTGGGTAGCAATGGTTGTTGCAATTATTGCAGGTGGAGCGCTCTACTATACATGGAAATTCAAACAATTTTTATTTTTTCTGTACAGTGTACTTACCGCATATATAGCTTTAACTTATTTAATTTTTATGAGTCTTTTAGAAAATAGCGACGCATGGATTTTTATGATTTATTACTTCCCAATAACTTGTGTTTCGGCTATTGGTTTTTTCATTTCAAATAAAGCCCATTTTAAGAATGATTAAAAAATTATTGGCCTATAATCTTGAAGAATTGGAGAAACATGAGATTTTGTCTTATGCCAAAGATTTAAACAAGAGCCAAGTTATTTCTCAAGTACAGTTAGATGGAATAAAAAATAAAGTAAAATCTAACCTTTATTCGCCATCTATTTTTATGCGGATTTTGTTATTTATTTTATCCTTAATTGGCTTATCAACAGTTTTGGGACCAGTTGCTTTAATTATGGGAATTGATAGTGAAGTTGGTATTAGGGTTGAAGCATTTGTTGTTGGATTCTCAATTTTGCTACTGCTTGATTTTGTTTTAATAAAAGAAAGCAAGCATTATAAATCGGGGGTTACTGAAGCAGCCCTTGTTGTTGGCCTGGTTTTGTTTTCAGGTGGCTTGCTAGGTGAACCAAATTATAACCCAATAATATACTTGGTTTACGGACTAGCCATAACCTTATTTGCAGCCATTAGGTATTTGAATTCTGCAGGATTAATTGCCGCACTTGGTTTCGCAGGGGCAATAGTTTTTCAAGTTTTATACAACTTCGGAGGTTTAGCCCAAGCATTAATTCCATTTGCTATTATGGTTTTATATGCTTTACTATTTTGGGGCATAAAAAAGTTACAAAGCCAAAAGCCTAGCTTTATTTTTGATGATTACTTTACCTTGTCTAAAGTATTTTGTTTGTTGATGGTTTACGTTGCTGGTAATTACTTTGTGGTTCGTGAGTTAAGTGTTGAATTAATGGGTGTTAATATAGAACCTGGAGGTGACATTCCTTTTGCTTTTTTGTTTTACTTTTTTACAGGTTTTATTCCTCTAGGGTATTTGTTTTACGGCATAAAAAGAAAATCAATATTGTTTATTCGGGTAGCACTATTAACTGTGGTTTTGAGCATCATTACCCTTAAAATATACTTTAGTTTAGGCGCGCCCATCGTTACAATTACTTTGTCTGGAGCAATTATGATTGGTTTAGCCTTAGTGTTATTGCGATATTTAAAAGAACCAAAATACGGCTTTACCCGCGAGAAGCTTTTGCACGATAAATGGGACTCTTCTGAGCTAACGGCCTTTGTTGTTTCTCAATCTTTATCGGGCCATCAAGTTGAAGTAAATGATGAAAATTCAGAATATGGTGGAGGAAGCTTTGGCGGTGGCGGAGCTGGAAGTGAGTTTTGAGTTGAGAGTTAAAAGTCTTAAGACGAAAGTTTAAAGCAATAAAGCTTCCCACTTCTAAAATTCAAAATTGTCATTAAAAGTTCCAACCAACAATTTGCTCAGGTTTGGCTTTTATTTTAGTTTTTTTATGGGTTAAAATACTAGCTCCTGGTTCTACAATAATTTTGGCTTCTTTGTCTAAAGCTAAAACAGATTTTTTACCCAATTTTAAAACAGAGCCTTTCTTTAAGACTATACTTGAGGCATTTTTCAGCTCCAAACTAGCTTTGTCTTCTAACTCCATCCAAACCATTGGTTTTACCACCATTTTGGTTGGTGAAGTAAAAACTGAGTCGCTTTTAAAAATTTCGGGGTCGGTTAGGCGGGTAGGAGTGAGGCCTCTATCTAAAGTGATTTTTTTACCACTTTCAATGAATAAAGATGGGCCTTCTTGTACAATTTGATTCAACACAATGGTATCGGCACTCCACTTTTGGTTTTCGGTTATTTTGGTGTTGTTAAAGCTTATTTCTAACTCAATGCTTCCATCTTCGTTTTGGGCAATAATTTTAATGTCAATGCCATTTAAAATTACCGAGCGATTGTTAGGTAAAGCACCTTTAAAGTTATCATAATCTAAACTTACCATGGTAACCATGCTACTCGTGGCTGGGTTGGTGCCCATGTTAACGCGGTTGTTGCCATCTGCTGTAAATGCATGGCTTGGCAAACCCATGTGTGGTAAGTCTCCTACGTATTCCCCGCCTCTGTTTTCTAGCCATTTTATGTCGGTTTCGCCACGCATAATTCTGCCATCTTTATTTTTATCGCTAACTGAATATTCAACATCGCTTGTGCCTGTAAGCGGATTAAAATAATTGGCTTTTTTGTAAAATGGATTTGTCATAAAACCATTGGCGCAATATGTTTTTTGCTGAGTTTCTTCCCAAAAAACATCGTAAAAACCATTGGCAGGCATAACCCTTAAATAATCGCCATAACCTTTAAAAGTTTTGCTTCCAGTTTTGTTGTTTTTGTCAACTTGCAGGTACATGTAAATGCCTGAGGCTGCGTTGGGTTTACAATCTTGCTCAGCATACATAAATTGATCGAACGGGCTTTGGTTAAAACTTTCGGTTTGGTGGTTTTCTATCCAAATCCATTGTTGGTATTCTTTTGGGTTTAGAAAAGGAAGTTTTATTCTAACCGCGTCTCCAGAAGTTAAAAAGTCTCTTAAAATTAACTTTCTGGTTGTTGTGTTTGAATCTACTACAAAATCGGTATTGGTTTCTAGTTGGGTAAACCTATCTAAGGCTGAAATGGTAAATTCTTTGCCAAGAAGCTTCCAATCTAATCGATCTCTATCCCAAGCATTACAAGTCATAAACATGCTGTTGTAATTTCCCATGGTACTCCAACCGCCTTGTATCGGAATAAAATAGTTTTCGCCACCACCATTGTGTTGTCCACCACCACAGTGAAAGTTGTTGGCTCCAAAAACCAAATGGGCAAATTCATGACGCATAATTTGAAAATCGGGTCCGGCAAATACAGAATAAGTATCAGTTGGTTTGCCCATAATATTTCCAAACGAGCCTTGGCTAGCAAAGCCTCTGCTTAAATCTAATCCATGAAAATTTCTGAGAATAAGCATTACATGGTCTAAGTTGCCATCTGCTTCATTTACCTTGGGAAGTCCTTGCTTTTCGTTGTTTGTCCAAAGGTCGAAATCGTTGTAACTTAAATTATTTTGGGTGGTAATTTTTCCTTGTTCGGTGAGGTAATTAGAAACGTAAGTTCTTAAGGTGTTGGTGGAAATTCCACCGTTTATGCTACTTTCTTTAATGGTAATAATTTCGGGAAGGTAATCTCCCAAAACTTGGTATTCTCCAAAAGAAGATTCGTGAAAATACCTGGTGATTTTGCCTTGTGGGTTTTCGCTTTCAAGTGCATCAAACATAGAAGCAGCCTCTTCGGGCACTTTTCCTTTTGGCCAAGCTTGGTAGGTTTGCCTGTCGGGGTTTTTGTCGTATTCTACTTCTAAAAAAACTACTAGAACCCTAATTTTTCCTTTGGCAGGAAGATACCATCCATTTTTTGATTCTATTTCTTGGGATTTGGCAAAAGGTAAAAACATCGCCAACAGGCAAAGGGAAACAGCTAGGTTTTTCATGCAATAAAATTTTAAGAGTTGCCTCTGCAAAACAAATATGAAGCCTAAAAAACCTCTAGCCAAAAAAGAGTTGAAAAATCTTATTTAAAAGACCTTACCACATCCATTCCGTTGGCATACAAAAGCAAGGTAATTAGAATAACAAAGCCAGCCAATTGGGCGTACTCTAAAAACTTTTCGCTTGGTTTGCGGCCCGAAACCATTTCGTAAAGCAAAAACATTACGTGGCCACCATCTAATGCTGGAATAGGTAAAATATTCATAAAGGCCAAGATGATAGAAAGAAATGCTGTGATTTCCCAAAACGCTTGCCAACTCCAGGCTGCAGGAAACAAATTGCCAATAGAGGCAAAGCCACCCAAACCTTTGTAGGCTCCAGTTTCGGGGTTTAAAATGAGCTTGAATTGTTTTACGTAAAAGTTAAGCTTGTCCATGGCTTTGTTGATGCCTGCAGGAATACTTGCGTAAGCATTGTATTTTAAGTTGGCAAACTCATAAACGCCGCCTCTTTCTAAATCTGTAAATGAGAAAAAAGCAGGTGCAAAGCCAATAGTATGGCCTTCGCTAATAAAAACATCTTGGGTAATAAGTTTACCTTCTCTATCAATTACAATAGAAACATTTTCTTCGCTGTAATCTTGAAGTTGGGTTTTTAGCTCATCAAAATACTTGATGCTTACTCCGTTAATGCCTACAATTTTATCTTTTGCCATCAACTTATCTGCATTGGCTGATTCTTCATCTACTTGAGCGACAACGGCAGGCATTCTTGGATAAATAAGTTGTTTTGCCTCATTATCAATTAACGTCGAAACAAAATCGGTTGGTATTTCAATAAACTGGCTTTTGCCTTGTCTTTCAATTTCCATGGTGCCACCGCTCAACATTTCAGACATAATATCAGAAAACTTGGCTACTTCTTGTCCGTTGATTGAAAGAATTTTGTCTCCATTTTGCAAACCCACATCATTTGCCAAAGAATCAACTGTCCAAATACCATCAGTTAAGTTTTGTGTAGGTAGGTATTTTTCTCCCCAAACAAAAAGCGTCATAGAGTAAATAAACATGGCTAAAATTACATTTACAGTAACTCCACCAATCATAATTATCAATCGCTGCCAAGCTGGTTTGCTTCTGAATTCGTATGGTTGAGGCGGTTGTTTCATTTGCTCCTTGTCCATCGATTCGTCTATCATGCCAGATATTTTAACGTATCCACCTAACGGAAGCCAACCAATACCATATTCGGTTTCGCCTCTTTTCACTTTAAAAAGAGAAAACCATGGATTAAAAAACAAATAGAATTTTTCTACCCGAGTTTTAAAAAGTTTAGCAGGAATAAAGTGACCCAACTCATGTAGGATTACCAAAATTGATAAGCTGGCAATTAATTGTACTGCTTTTATTATAATGTCGTTCATATTAAATCAATTCTTGCGCTAACAAACGGGTTTGTTCATCGGTGTTAACATATTCTTCTAAAGTAGGTTTTTGAACAAACGCAATATCTTGCATACAACGTTCAATTACCTCAGGCATTTTAAGAAAACTAATTTTATCGTTCAAAAAAGCATCAACCACAATCTCGTTGGCTGCATTTAAAACACAGGCTGCATTGCCACCAAGTTCTAGGGCCTTAAAGGCTAGGCCTAAATTTTTAAAAGTCTTTATATCTGGTTGCTCAAACGTTAAGTTTGGGTAATCCATAAAATTAAATCGAGGGAAGTTTGATTTTAACCTTTGAGGAAAAGCCAACGCATACTGAATTGGCAATTTCATATCGGGTAAACCCATTTGGGCTTTCATGCTTCCATCTTCAAATTGCACCAACGAGTGGATGATAGATTGTGGATGCACAATTACATCAATTTGCTCTGGTTTTAGGTTAAACAACCATTTGGCTTCAATAACTTCTAAGCCTTTATTCATTAAAGATGCAGAATCGATTGTGATTTTAGCACCCATTTCCCAGTTGGGATGTTTAAGAGCTTGCGCCCTTGTAACATGTTTTAAATCTTCAATGGTTTTCCCTCTAAAAGGACCGCCAGAAGCTGTTAAATATATTTTTTCGATAGGGTTGTGAAAATCTCCCACTAAGCACTGAAAAATAGCTGAATGCTCTGAGTCTACAGGGTAAATATTAACCCCTTTTTCTCTGGCAAGTTGAGTAACCAAATCGCCGGCAACTACCAAAGTTTCTTTGTTAGATAGCGCAATATGCTTTCCTGCGTTAATAGCAGCTAAAGTGGGTTTTAAACCTGCATAACCAACCAAGGCAGTCAACACAATATCAATGCCTTCCATTTCAACACATTGAGATAAGGCATCATGGCCTGCGTAAACTTTTATGTCTAAAGGCCAAAGGGCATCACTAACCAATTTGTATTTGCTTTCGTCTGCAATTACAACGGCATTGGGTTTAAATTTTTTGGCTTGTTCAATTAAAAGAGTGCAATTTCCGTTGGCTGTTAGAAGTTCAACTTCAAAATTATCTGGTTTACTTTCAATTACCTCTAAGGCTTGGGTTCCGATGGAGCCTGTTGAACCCAAAATTGCTACGCCTTTTTTTGTTTTTTCTTCCATTAAAAAATTGAGCTTGCAAAAGTAGGGATATTTAGGCTTGAATATTAGAATTTTGCACTACTTAACAAATCACAAACAGAATAAACTAAATTTAGTTTTAGGTGCATAACTTTAATGCCCTAAAAAATATTTCACTTTCTTTGAAGCCGTTATGGAACAAGCCAAGGCCTTAGCCATTTTAAAATCTGGAAAAAACGTGTTTTTAACTGGTTCTGCAGGAGCCGGAAAAACCTATGTTTTAAACCAATACATTACTCATTTGCGATACCATAAAATGGGAGTAGCCATAACTGCTTCTACGGGCATTGCAGCAACACATTTAGGAGGGCAAACCATACATAGCTGGTGTGGAATGGGAGTAAAAGATAGCCTTACAACAGCTGATTTAAAAAACCTAAAAACTAAAAAATACCTAGTTACCAAAATTGACAAAGCCAAAGTTTTGGTAATTGACGAAATCTCGATGTTGCACAAAAGGCAATTGGAATTAATCAACAAAATATTAAAGTACTTTAAGCAAAGTGAAGAGCCATTTGGTGGATTGCAAGTAATTGTTTCTGGAGACTTTTTTCAGTTACCGCCTGTTAGCGATGGTAATGAACCGAGCAAAGAAAAGTTTTGCTTTATGAGCGATACTTGGGTAGAAGCTGATTTTGCTGTTTGTTACATTACCCAACAATTTAGGCAAAGCGACAATAAGCTCACCCAAATATTAAATGAAATAAGGTCGCAGAAAGTTTCTGAAATATCTTTAAAAACACTTCATCAATCGCAAGAAAATAAACCGAAAGGAGAAACCACAAAACTCTACACCCACAATGTAGATGTTGACCGCATTAACGATGATTTTTTCAGCAAGTTAAAAGGAACCTCCAAAAAGTTTAAAGCCACCACAAAGGGGAATGAAAAGCTAAGGGAAGTTTTGGTAAAATCTGTTTTGGCCCAAGAAGAAATTGCCCTTAAAAAAGGCACCAAAGTAATGTTTGTAAAAAACAATTTTGAAAAGGGATATGTAAACGGAACTTTGGGTCATGTTTTTGATTTTTGGGATGACGATGGCAAGAAAATGCCTATTGTAAAAACCAACGAAGGCAAAAACATTTATGTACAACCAGAAGTTTGGCCCATGCAAGATGAAAAAGGAAAAGAGTTGGCTTCTTTTGAACAAATTCCGCTGCGTTTGGCTTGGGCTATTACGGTGCACAAAAGTCAGGGTATGACATTAGATGCTGCCGAAATAGACTTGAGTAAAACCTTCGAAATGGGGCAGGGGTATGTTGCTTTGTCAAGAGTTTCGGCTTTGGAAGGATTGCATTTGGCAGGTTTTAACGCCACAGCCTTGCATGTGGATTCTTTGGCTTTTAAAGCCGATAAAAGATTTTTAGAATTAAGCAATAGAGCAGAAAAAATTTATGTGGACAAAGAACTTACCCAATTAGAAAAAACATTTATTCAAAATAATGGTGGGGTTTTAAAACCGTTAGAAAGCTCTAAGAAAAAGGGAAAAGCTAAAACCAGCAAAGTAACCACATACGAGGCAACTCATGATTTGCTAGAGCAGGGTTTAAGCCTTGCAGAAATTGCTAAAAAAAGAGAACTGTCTGAGCAAACCATTTTAAGGCACTTCTTAATTATACAAGGCGATATCCCAGATTATAATTTCGATAAAATTAAACCTCCAAAGCCATTGATTATTCAAGTGAATGAGGCATTGCAAAAGGCTAAAGAATCTGACGAAGAATTGTACTCTAAAAACGGGCACATAAAGCTTGGGCCAATACATACAATTTTAAAAAGTAAGGTTGATTATAAGGATATTATGTTGGCCTTGTTGTTTTGTGAGAAATAAAACTTTTTTCAACTTTAATTTTGTTTTTGAATAAGTTATGTGCTTAACTTAAGTAGATAATTTGCGAATTAATAAACCTAAATCTTTATTCAAAAGGAAAGTTTTTTCAATTAGATATGAGCGTCTTTTTTAGTTAAAAACATCCAAAATTGTGGGATATTTTTCATATGATTATTGAATTTTTTTTGTGAAAAATATTATGAAAAAAACAGTATTACTCTTCTTAACCTTTGTTTTATTTTCAGCCTTTTGGTTTTTCCTTTTGCAGCTTCTGCTACCAAATTAACTTTAGACCCAAATGGCTAGCCAAGCTTGGGGCTATCAGTTATGATGCATTAATTCTGTTGAATGTTTTTGTAAATAAGGTTTCGAAGTTATTGGGTCTTTGAAGACATATATAATTCCCTTGTTAAAAAATAGCTCACTGATTTATCGGACAGCCAAAAACACCTTATAATAGATATGCCATAGATTCTATTACTATAAAGCTATTCCAGCCCTTATTTAACTGCGTAGGTCGCAATGCTAATAGAGGTAAACGTAATGGAGGATTAAGGAGTCATCAAAAGCTAAATATACAAGGAGGAATATCTGTAAAAGTATATCATAACCATGCTACAGAGCATGATTCTATTTTTATATAACATAAGGATGTTATGAAGCCAAACGAAGTTGCTCTTATGGATAAAGCCTACAACAATTATAAATTATTTGATCAGTGGAATAAAAGCGATATCTACTTTGTTACTCGACTTAAAAACAATGCGCAAGAAGAACTAATAGAAGTGTTTGAGTTTAAACCTGCAACACCAGATAAAGTACATAAGAGATGCTAGGATAGTTTTAACTTATAAGTATTATAATGGACAAGAGGTAAAGGTTGAGCTAAGGCTTGAAAGTTTTTATCATGAAGAAAAAAATAAGGCTTACTACTTCCTTACCAATCTATTTGATTTAGAAGTAGAACAGATTACAAATTTAAACCTTATTTGAGAAGATAAAACAAAACTTTCCTTGTCAATATTTCTATTGCAAGAATCAAAATGCCATCCAGATACAGGTTTGGGTTACCTTAACTGCTTTATTACTTATAAGTTTAATTAAAAAAGCCTTTGAAAAGTAGTGGGCATTATCAAATCTAATCAGACTATTGCAAAAACACCTATTCTCTTACTTAAAGTTTAAAGACTTTTTTGATAATATGGATACATATATAAAAGACTACGAAGAAAACAAATGAACACCAGAAGAAATAGCAGAGCAATTAGCCATGGAGTTAACCTAAGATGACAGTGGGCTAACTATTTTAAAAATTCTAATAAAAACCATTCTACTGTGGTTTATTGACTTTTAATCCTAATTTTGAATTTTAAAAGGTAATAATAATCAATTAAAAAATTATGATAAAGGTTTTCAAAAAAAATTTGAAAAACACGGATACGTGAAATTTCAAGTTTTATCAAATTTTGCTGCTGATTATTTAGATAATATCTACGATAAATTTAATAATGAACATTTTATGAAAGCCCAAAAATTTCGCAGTACTGGCAACGCAAGTAATAAAGAATTAATTAAAACAATATATTTCAAAGAAGCATTGGAGTTTAAGATTTTCAATTCTTCATTTAAAAAGACAATATCCTCAGTTTTTTTTTTACTAACGACTTATTTTTTATCCTTTTCACAAAGTAATTTCGTTTATTTTAATTACCCTCAAAATTCATATTGTACTTATAGTAATGATCCTACTCCTACAATAACTGCCGCAGGGGGAGCTTTTTCTTCCACTACAGGTTTGTCCTTAAATCCATTAACAGGGGTGATTGATTTAGATGCCTCTAGTCCTGGGATATACACGGTTTCTTATATTTTAAATGGGATTTCTTTTTCAAATAAGGTTACGATTAGCTCGACCAACGTTCTTGATTTTTCATATGGTACTACTACTTTTTGCATCAATGATACCAATCCGAAAGCTTTAATAACAGGGGTTCAAGGAGGAAAATTCTCTTCTACTACAGGATTAGTAATTGATCCGTTAACAGGAACTATTAATTTATTAGCCTCTACTCCTGGAAATTACAACGTAACCTATACTCCACCCACTAATTATATTCAATTAGGGTTAGATATTGATGGAACAGGTGCTGATGACCGATTTGGTTATTCTGTCGACTTAAATAAGGCAGGAGATATTATGGCGGTGGCTGCACCGTTAGACGATCCAAATGGCAGTAATTCAGGACAAGTAAACGTATACAGATGGAATGGAACTGCTTGGATTCAATATGGTAATGCTATTTTCGCAGAGTCTGGAGACGACCGTTTTGGAACTGACGTAGCATTAAATGCTAAAGGCGATCGGCTTGTAATAGGTGCTCAATTAAACGATGGAGGTGGCAGTAATTCAGGTCACGTTCGGGTATATACTTATAATAATGGATCTTGGAATCAACTTGGACAAGATATAGATGGAGAAGGAAATGACGATCGTTTTGGTTGGTCAGTAGATATAAATGCTCAAGGTGATCGAATTGTTGTTGGAGCTAGATTTAATGATGGTAATGGCAGTAATTCAGGACAAGTAAGAATATTTGGATTAATTAATGGTTTATGGACTCAGCTTGGTTCTGACATCGATGGTGAGATTCCTGGAGATGAGTTTGGTTTTTCTGTTGCAATGAATGACCTTGGGGATAGAGTAGTTGCTGGAGGAAGATACAATGATGGGCTAGCTAACGATGCAGGTCACGTAAGAGTTTATAAGTATAATGCAGGAAGTTGGACTCAAATTGGTGCAGATATTAATGGAAAAACAGCAAATACCTATTTTGGCTGGTGTGTAGATATGAACGCCTCAGGTGATATGATCGTTGCATCTGCACCTAATGAAGACAATCAAAAAGGGTTGGTAAGGATTTATCGGAATATAGGAAACACTTGGACTCAAGTAGGGCAGGATATTTTTGGCGAGGCAAATCAAGACTATTCTGGAGGTGCTGATGGGAATTCAGTTGCAATAAATGATGCAGGAGATAAAGTAGTAATAGGAGCTTGGCAGAATGATGCAGGTGGAAGCAATTCTGGTCATGCAAGGGTTTATGGATTAGAAAAGGGTTTTTGGAGTAAATTAGGCTTTGACTTAGACGGAGAAGCAGCCAATGACTATTTAGGATGGTCTGTGGCAATTAATGCTGCAGGAGATATAGTTGCATCAGGTGCTCAATTAAACGATGGTGGTGGCAGTAATGCAGGCCACGTTCGAGTATACGAAACACCTGTAATTTGTCCATTACCGCTAGCAATTGTACTTCAGCAACAA
>Ga0206131_10000661_pt1 | contig 46645 bp, 61 predicted proteins | sample Helgoland_Spring_FD_148636 | JGI IMG/M metagenome (GOLD analysis project Ga0206131, IMG submission 148636) | Pelagic subsurface seawater microbial communities from Kabeltonne, Helgoland, North Sea - Helgoland_Spring_Bloom_20160517_1 | ecosystem: Environmental > Aquatic > Marine > Epipelagic ... | reverse complement strand
CCCCGCACTGTCGTAGGTTACGTTCATACGTCCTCCGTTATTGGTTATTGTGTATAAGTTATTGCAAATATGGCGTATGACAGATCACTGGCGTCAATCATAAGTACTCATTATTGGTAGAAAATGTGGCTACCGATTTGTGCCACTTGTACTTGTGTAGCTGCCCAGCTGGGCCTGACATAATCGGCGTGATAATGAGTCGCGCCGTCCACTAAATCAGGGAAATCTGGGCTAAGCACCAGGGAAGCAATTTGATTTGCTTTTAACCAGGCCTCCGCAGAGCGGGGTACATCACTTTTTCCGTCACAGAACCAGCTGAACTGGCACTTATGCAGTTTTTTAGGGTATTTATTGTGATAAACCACTGCACAGACTGTATCGGGGTAATTGGGTGAGTACACACGATTAAGAACGACCTGCGCCACTGCAACCTGCTCAATGAGCGGCTGCGAGCGGGCTTCGAAGTAGATATTCTGCGCAAGGCAGAAGAGGGCTTCAGCGATCATAATGATCCTTTTGATAATGATTTATGAAAATCAGCAATATTCTGCTTAACGGCGTATCGGAATTTAGCGGCATAAACTGATTGGCCCATTAATTCGGCAAAGGCTGAACATTCGGCCATATCAGCTGCGAAGAACGCGTGCTTTGTTACTTCTTTCATTGCTTTGCTTTTAGATCTATTAAACGTAGTACGGGCTCTATTTTTATTAGCTAGGAGCGTTTTGTACTCAACTGAGGCTGGGTTGGCTAACCATTGCTCGACTAAAGTGATCATACGACGACCTCACAATTCATAACTGCTTCTTTATACTTGGCGGTTGGGTTATTGTTAAGATAGAGTTTTATCCTCTCATCGAATATGTCACCCGCAAGAAGCTGCGCTTCTCCAGCGTCATAAGCTTCAACGCTAATGGTTTTTTCGATTTCCCCACGAATAGTAACTTCATACGATTTAGGCTCATACTCTTGTTGTATAGCTGTCCATTCATCGGGATAGGTCGTTTTCTTCCATCCAAAACCTTCAATTGGAGCATTACCGTCTCTAAACTGCGCAAGATCATTTTTTGACCTTTTGTATTCAAGCATGGACCCATACTTAGCGATCGCGTTTTCTGCGTGCGTCTCGTTCATCTCGAATGAATGGGTATATTCGATTGTCCGAGTCATTGTTAATTCAAATGTGACATTACTCATGATCATTCCTTCTTTAAGATTTCTTCAATACTACAAATAGCTACCATCGCTGTGAATATCAGGATTGACACAACGATGGGGGAGGCTACAAACCACCAACTTAGCGCTAAATAGCCTGACAGCTTGAGTACAATGTACAAAAGCGTCAGGGGAAACATCTGGAAAGGGATGATGTAGCTTATGTGGTCTGAAAAAACTTTCATTACGCTGCCCTCACGCCTAACAAGGTGCGAGTGAACCAACCTAACTTGTTGAAGGTTGCAATGTTGTGCTTACCTTCATACGTGTAGACAGGTGTGACAGGTACTGCAGCTTTAGCTTTAGTGACTGCGGGACCGAGCTTAATATGCTTTGGTGGCGCTTTATCGATGGATTGGGTGATGCCTAACTTATTACGCCTTTGACTGACGGCCGCTAGAGTTCTTTTTATCTTTTTACTGATTTCTTTGGAGGGCATGTTTGGGTTATTGATTAAAAAATTAGTTTCTCTCGTAGTCCAAGCCTTGCTTTTGTTTTTGGTCTTTTTGAGCATAATAGGGGTCTCTTCTAGTGAAGGTTTAGTGGCTTGCTCATAAGTAACATGAACAATTGGGTTTTTTCTAACCACGTTAGGGCGTGATGGGGTTTTAGGCACATACCGAGCGTGCGCATGGAGTAGGATTCTAGCTGAGCGAACTGAGAGCACAGATTTAGCCCGCATTTTAGTAATTACAGAGTTAGATAACCCAATGGCTTGTTCTGCTCGAACATGGGTGCCAAAGTGATCAACCATCTCTGCATACAAACGCATGAATGGCTTAATTTTGTTTTTAGGCACAGTCAAGGTCAGTTTAGGGTCGGCAAGTTTGTGTCCACGATAACTAGTATTCGTGTTATTGGTTAATTCCATACGATATTCCTTATTTTATGTAGTGTTTACTTCATCGCACTCATGATTTGTGCGAGGCGACCATTTTTCTCTAGCTCTGCTAATGATTGCAGGGCTGCACTTGCTCGCTCTAAGAGCGCAACATGTCGTTCTAACTTATCGAAGTTAGCTGTCTTTTCCAGCCGAACTAGTCCTTCCCCTAGATGGTTCGCTGCAGTACGCACACTGGCACTGGTGGACTTACACACCTTGGCAATTTCCGTTTCGGTGGCCATCATTCTGTTCCTATGTACGCTTAACCGCGCATTCCAATCTTCGATAGCGTCTTCAATCTCCTTATGCTTTCGCGCTAACTCAGTAGCGGTGTGTTTACCTAAGTGCCCGTTGTCGATTACATTATGTATCAGCGCATCTGCTTGCTTTTTCTTGTACACTTTCTCACCACGCATCGTTGTAGGTTGTATTGTTTTGACCATAGTGTTTCCTTATTTTATGTAGTTATTTGCCCAGCCACCTTCGGAGGTTAAGGGCAGGTCGAGTGCCCATGAGGGCGGGGTGGACATGATGGCTATCATGCTTTTATAAATAGCTTCGGCGTATTTCTCAGGGCCGACAACAATGAGTTCGTCATGCACCATGTGAACAAGGCGTGCTTGATCGAGGCCGTAGGTGTCGTCGAGGTGCTTCTCGATGGCGATGGCCTGCTCGGTGATGATGATGCGAGCGAGCGCCTGCACAATGTTCTCAGTCAGTGTGCCACCCCATAGGTACTTACGCGTCTTGAGCTCGCCATACTGGTTAAGTTCGGGTGAGTACTGGAAGCTGTGACCTTTAATATCTTCTTTCATGCACAGATTGGGGTACTGAAGGGCCATGTTATTAGGCAAGATGATGTTGTTGTTGTGGATTTCTAAGGGGCCAAAGGTGAGCGCTGTATTGCCCGACAGCATCTGGTTGATGATCTCATCGCATCTGTCCCAGTAGTCGACCACAGGGAAGTTAGTCTCACGATAAAGACCGACAATGTGCTTGGCTTCGTCGATTGTGGTTGGGATAGGGTCCATACCCATTGGGCCAGTGTTCATTGTGACCCAGAACTTATTAACGCCCATGCCAAAACCGAGGCCGAGGACAGCTACTTTGCCTACGTTACGCATAGCCTTGAATGATTTCTCAGACTTGCGTGTGAGGGCATCGTTGTAATCAAAGTCATAAATCTTTGAGGCCATGAGTAGATACGGGTCACCACCTGTAAGGTAAAGCTCCATAAGCTCAGTGTTGCCAGAGAGCCAAGCCAGTACACGCGCTTCGATGTTGGATAAGTCGGACACGATGACGGAATAGCCGTCGGGTGCACACAAAGAGCGACGCAAGCGGCCTGAAGTCGCGTCGTTTGGGTTAATACGCGGTAAATTCTGTAAATTGAGTGCTTCTCCGCCTGAAGAACGGCCTGTGTGAGCGCCGTAGTACTTCAGGGGTACAGGCATCAGGCCATTGAACTTTTTAGCAGTGGATAAGAACCGACGAGCGCGTGATTCTTGGATATTTGACTTAGCGTACTTACGCGCAGCAAATACATCAGCCAGCTCGGGGTGAGCGGCCATGAATTTAAGGAATTCCCAATCTTTTTGACTGAGCGCAGCAATCCACTTGCCTTTAGCGTTCTCTTTGGCGGGTAATTCGTACCCACGGGTCTCTAGATAGATACCGAACTTCTGATCGGACGATAATACAGTCAGTGGGAGGCCCGCTTTCTTATAGGCGGCACGTTTTTCAGTCACCTGGGCGTCAATTTCCTCCTGGGTGATTTTGGTGTCTACCCGGAGCCAAGGTTCACAAAACATACGAATATGGGCATGAATTAGATACATTTCGTCTTCTGGGAAGTGCTCGTACATCACTCGGAAGGCGTCGTACGTTAATTTGACGTCTTGAAGACAATAATTGGCGATAATGTCCATCAATTCGCGAGGTAAATCGTAAATATCTTTGGATAATGCCAGCTCATCGCCTTTACGCTTGCCACTATCCGCAGACCATAGGCGTTTGGACAAGGCTTTGAGCGATGCAGACGCACCGACGAACATGCCCTTGCTCATAGACATCGTATCGACGTAATAATCAGGGTGCCAGTTGAAGTGGTGATGCAAAATGATGCCATCGAAGGCTGTGTTGTGGCATACGAGCGCGATAGGCTCGCCTGAACGAGTGAGATCCAGCAAGAACTGCTCGAACTCCGCCATCTCGTCCTCACGGAATATTTCTACGTCCTCGTCATCGACTTTGACACCGACACAGTGAATTTTGAACTTGTCATCGGTGATGTAGTCGATGGTGTTCGTATCAGAACGGCCTAATGAATAGCCGCGACCATAATAGGTCTCAAAATCTAGGGTCAGTAAGGTGTAATCTTCAATTTTCACGAGTTATCCTCTGAAATGGTAGGTTTTAGTAAGCGAAATCTGACACTTCGCAATGTAATTCACGGGCAATTGCCCGATCCTCCACTGCACGGCGTTGTGACACCATGAGCTTGTTAATTTCGATCTGTTTGGCGGATGCCCGCCGAATGCGCTTACGCTCATTGAATAACACTTTGCGAGTTAATTGGTCTCGCATCATTTGTTGATATGCAGTCATAACGCCTCCATGTGTAGTTTGCTTACAAGTTCAACTTCTATGTCGTCAAGCGTGGGTAATTCACACTGTTCAGGTGTATTCGCTACTACGCGAATGACGTCGAAATCCAGCTCATGGTCACAAGCAGGGTCTGAGTCTTCGGGGGTAGCTCCCCATCGGATAGGCATGTAGGGGATGAAGTGTTTTACTAAACAATCCACGTAATACCCGTCAAAATGTACTGTTTTTTCTGACATAACAGCTCCTAGTGCACCAACTGAAGGTGCGGTTGTACGGCCTCGGGCGGCTTATTCAGCACGGGGATCTTTTCATCCCGTGAAGGCAGAAAGAGTCCGAAGTGCTGCGCGACATACTCGAATTGGTCGAACATATCCTCGATGGGATAGTTGTCATGGATGATTTCTAGATGCATCAGCATCATCGCTTGGTCTCGGGTGATGACCCATCCCACATAGTTACTGACGATGTGGCGTAACCACTCGTCCTCGGGGAAGAAGTTGGGGATGTAGCTGCTTGACTCAAAGTAGTCAAAGTCATCCTCTGCCATGTAATACCCGATAGGTGAGTACACACGGTGCTCCGTGCCTCTGACTTTTGTTTGGAAGTTAGCACGATCATTGTGATCGACAGACACCATCGCTTGCAGGGTCATGTGCATCATGGCACCCTGAAATAACCACTGCGTTTTGGAGTGGTCTAGCTTTGATCCTTTTCCGCTAAAGAACGCGGGAAAAGGGCAGTCCGTTAGAAGACTCCAGTACATTTCTGGGGGCTGTTTTGTAAAAGTCATCTTGATTATCCTCACGTAATAATTCGCTGCGGTAGATTGGAATGGAAGTAGGGGCATAGAAACCTAGCTTTACTTCACCTTTCGATGAGGAGATGACGCAGACCTCTATTTCATGGTCTTTGCCGATGAATATGGACTCCCCGATCCTACGCTGGAGTATCAGCATTTGAGTCTCTCCTTATTAGTTCAGCTGCTATAACTGTTTCCAGTTTAGCCTTCAAAAGAACCGCTTTGTTTGCGTTATAGGTTGCAAATTGGCTGTCTTTTGAGGCTTGCTCATAATTAGCAATCTCACCTTTGAGTAAGTCGATTTGCTTTTGGTGCGCGATTTGCTGTTTTAATTTGCTCATGCAGCAACCATCCTTTCAGGGGCGGGTAATGCTCTTAGTTCGTTGAGCTTTTCTTCGAGCTTCATCCTAGTTCGAGCATAGTCTTCTTCGACAGCATCTATTTCGCTTAGCGTTCCTTGGATCATGTCCTCTTGGACATTAGCTTGGTCACGTTCAATGAAGTTGACCTCGGTACAGTCCGAGATTCTTACGTAATTACTGTCGTCTTCGTAGTTGGAGGTTACCTCTTGAATGGAGGTGTAGTCATATCTGACTGAGCGGTACATGGCGAGGGTTTTAACGTGTTCAGACATCATAGTATCCTTCTATAGTTGAGTATGTGTGAGTGAGTAATTAGAATATAACAGTTCAACTACTAAGTGCAAGTAGCTGAACTGTTAATGAGCTTTGAGTCATTGTGTGACTACGCAGCGTCAGGGATGGCGGGAGATACATAGCGGCTAACATTATTGCTAGGCCCGTATCCGTTAGCGCCATCTCGGCGAGTGACGTACATGGTCGTAGAACAACCTGGCAAAGATGACACCATATCGTCAAGAGTGTCTCCTGCCTGGGGAGTCATACCTGCTGATTTCAACAGTGCGCCCAGAGTCCCCAATGCAGAAGCCTGCACCTTCGGATCAGAGTGGCCCACGTTGAGGTTATCAAACACCATACTATTATTATAGTAGGCGTTGCCTTGTAGTTTGTGCCATACAGACAAGTAGGCATTGCCTGCTTTAGAGGTTTTGACTTCGACCTTATCGATAATGGCACTGTATTCACCCTCTGGTATGAGTGAGTTCATATCCTGTGGTAGTTCAGTTGGTGTGAATCCACCTAGTAATGCTTTAAGAGACTTAGACATAATATACTTCCTATACTGATTTAATTAAGACGCTGCCGAATGCAACGCCGTGGGTGATTAGGCCACTCCCCATTGGTAGGGAGTGGGGTACTGCTCCCCATTGGTAGGGAGTACTACAGGGGAATGCTGGGCGCTACCCCAAGTTGTTCTTCCCAGCTTACCCGAGGGAGGAATTCGGCAAACTAACTCACCACAGACCAAGCTGAGTCTACTCCATGAATTAGCCAGAAAAGGGTGACACCTTGCCTATACCCGTACTACTTTCGGGGAATTACAAAGTAAGCCATGTACATGGTTACAAGGTGTCAAAAATTGCTATAGACTAGCAGTAATGCCTGCCGTCCAAATTCCGAGGTTTTCTCTTCGGAGGCGGGCGTTATCCTCCATTAGATGCGTGTTCAGAACAGTTAAGCCGCGAGTGCGCTCTATTTCTATGTCCAGCAGCTCGTCCGAGTGTTCTTCGCCCGTTCGATGCACGGCACTTTCTTTAGCCAACGCATCGCATTCGCATCGCAGCTCATTAATTATGGTTCGTTGCTCACGCAATCGAGCATCGGCCTTAATCTTGATGTTGCGGAAAAAATCGAGTAACTTCTGCTCGTTTTCAGTCATAAACTGCTCCTTTTATAGCGATAATAGTGTCGGTACACAGAAAACTATACATGTACCGAAAAGTGAGCCCAGCTGGAGCCCCCGTCCTGCGGACTTATCCGAGGGGTGGGCAGAGTGGGCTTAGTTGTGAGCATTGTTGGTCTGGGAAAACAAATAGTGTTTTATGTAAAGTGTTTTTATTTAGCAACAAGGTGAAAACACTCTGCCCACTGAGCCCACACGAAAACTATCTGTGTAAGCACTTGTTTCCTATAGAATTAATTGGCTAACTGCGGCCAAAGCCAACTCTGCCCAACTAGGGCCAACTCTGCCCAACTAAGGCCTGTCGTGTATGTCGGCTAGGGCATCTTGCAGATCACTGTTGGCTACAACATACTTAGCGAGCTGGTCTTTGTACCACGCAACGTCTTCTTTTAAGGAGTCGCACTGGGCCTGCAACGAATGGCACTTATCGGCCATCAATTGTAATTCTTCTTCGCACATTCTTGACATGATTTTCTCCAAGAGGCATAGGCAAAATAAAAAGGGTGACACTCACACCCTAAGATATTCTATTACGGGGTGCGAGTGTCGAGGGGTTGCAGATGACCACTCTAGTTTTATGTGATCACGCACAGGGCTGTCAGGCCCACCAATAATAGGCAGTTACGCCAGATATTGGGTATATACACAATTACTTATATACGTACCGAATCACTGGCCCTAGTGTCCCACCCTTTTACCATTGTTATCATCTATAACTAATACACTAATAAACCGCATACTCTTTATTCAACAACAATGGTAGAGACTAAGCCCACCCTGCCCACTACCCAATCGGGGTTGCAGATACCCTCGACTGTCGACTGTTCTGAGACACGTAACAATCGACAATCGACAATCGACAATCGACAACTGACAATCAATGCATAACAACTGACAATCGACAACAAACACATAACACTACACAACACACACACACCCCAAGACGCAGACGCAGACGCAGACGCAGACGCAGACGCAGACGCAATGACATGATAAAGCACATTAGCAATGTACCCCATAGAGTACATTGGTAATGTACCCTTTCGGGTACATCGGTTAATCGAGAATCAAGGGAGCCAATCGAGGGATGTGTGTTCTCCTATAACACATCACTAAACCTAGCCTTATCCGCTTACGGTAGTTGCTCATATCGTTACTCGATATGACGCCACGACCATCAGTGCACCAGAAGCAAATCTTCACTTCCCCTGTTTCATAAAAGACCAGACGCTGCGACTGCAAGCACTTTGGACAGGGCTTACCCTGTACAGGTGGTTCGCAGTATACGATGTCGGGGTTACGCGCATCACGCATTTCCCCATCAACGATACGCACAACGAGCTTGACCTTATCCCAGGCCACTGCTGCAGGAGCAACAGTAGCCTGGTTCATAGCTGTAAATACGTTCATGCACCGCCACCAACGCCGTGCATAACCATATTAGCCAGAAAAGCGCGCTCGAAAGCGTCACCTTCGTCAGCGGCCAGCTTCTCACTGAGATCCTCAAACTCAGCCTCTAATGCGACTAGCGCATCCTCTTCTGTGAGGTAGAACCCTTTGAGGTTCCAGTACACAGGTGGAGTAGGCGGGGAGTTGAACGAGTCAACCTTGGGCGCTTCGGAACGCCACTTCCAAAGGTATGAACCTGCTTGCTCAACCACACCGAGTTCAGCGTAGAGGCTATCCAATCCTTGGATAAGCCCCTCCAACTTCTCAATTAAGTAGTTAATCCACCTACTTTCGTGCTCTATTTTAGGAGTGTTACCTTCCCACTCTGCCATGTGCACCTGAGAAGTGCCGTTGGTAATAGATTTGTAGTTCTCACCCTCGAACCCAATTCCTTCACACCACGCAGCCTCTTTTGAGAGTACGCTTCCGCGTACGTTATCCCATAACTCGTTTTCCGATACATCGAAATACATCAGAGACGTTTCCCGTGGCTCGGGTCTCGCCAGTACTAAGCTGTACCAATTTGAAGGGGCATTGGTACGTTCCTCGTCAAACGCGGCTGCTTCCATATCCGACAACTGGGTTATGTAAGCCTCCAATCGACCAGCAAGGACTTGACGATCACGCCAGATGCGGCGCATCCCAGCATTAATTGCCCAGCGAGTATAGGGCTTGAGCTTACTGTCCTCGAAGGGAGTAGTAAGCACGTAGCAACGCTTGCGCCCTTTTTCTTTAGCGTCTGCTTTCGCAGCAGCACCTTTGGCGTAGTCCACACTGTTGAGTGCGGCAGATGCCATGCGCTCTGTGAAACCTTCCCACAGATCGTGGTCAGGCCACGATGTATCTTCAAACGCTGCTTCCGCATACAGTGAATCACTCCAACGGGTGCGACCATGCTCTAAGAGCAAAGCGTCCCAAGCAGTGTGCATCGCTGCCATCGTTGTGGTTTCCGACTCACTGGGCTTTGCAGCCTTAGTACTATTGTCCCCATTGTCCTGCATTTCTGCATCCCAATGGGCGGATGACTCGTAAGAGTCTTCCATCACCTGTGTCTCACCATCTTCTATCCCGTAAAGGTCAGCAGTGGGGGACTGCGCACGCATCTCGTCAAAGTCGCCAGCAACGACAGTGATTGTGACATCCTCATGACTGAGTACGCCGTCCGCCGTTCTAGTATGTGCGGCAAGGTCAGCTCGCATATTTTCAAACGACTGATGAATAGCGTCCAATGCCTGAGCAGCAATGGGCGCATCCAACTTACCCATGCCCACCAATCCTCTAGCGTGTGCCGATGACTTACTCATTACACGCTGCATCTGCCAAACTGCATCCCTAACTGGCGATGTGTCGTACACCCGCATGTCTTTCGACATAGCCTTTTTAGCAGGCTGTGCCTTGAGAGCTTTGATAGCCTCTTGGGGGTTATTGAAGATAGCTTCCCATTCAGTGCCTTTAGCGGCAACTGTCTGTAAAGCTGTGATTACTTGTGGTACTGTTGTAAATGTATTCATTTTACTGCTCCTTCGGTTTAATGTTACGTACTGCAGGGGCTGCTCTTACAGCCCCTGTTTCTTTACTACTACTTGCTACACAGCCATAGATACCGGCTGCATAGATCATGGCTATCATTAGCCACTCCATGCTTGCTAACTCATACATGATCCTGCTCCTTCTCTAGTTGCTTAACTAATGCGCGTTGTAGCTGCTCGATCTTCGCTTGGATCTCAGCGGCCTTGGGCTGCTGCACTACCATTGGGCCTATCACCCTTGTTGGGTAACCTCTTCTTTCGGAGTCCAACCGTGCCCCCATCTGAGTGTTGAATACCGCAACAACTACGTCGTCCCCGTGTGCGCACTGCATTGGGTTCACACACCGAACTACCCATACCTTGCCATTACTCATGATCCTGCTCCTCTAGTAGTGAAGCAAAGGCCCGATGCCTATGCTGTATCTCTATATCCATGTCCATCATGTCCTGCTCAGCGTCCTTACTGGCTTTGATGTAAAGTGCTAATGGCTCGTTGTACTCAACGACCACATCGTCTACTACTCTTAATAAACTCATAAACTGCTCCTTTAAACGAAAACAAGGTTCCTTTTACTGGAAACCCAAATACCCGATCCGCATATACGAAATCGGGGTGACTCCCCCTCTGTGAGAAAGGAACCTACATAGACGACACGCAAATGTTTCTAGAAATTTGAATATTTTTTCAATATTTTTGAGGACTTTGTTGCGTAATATTAGTTGAGCTACTATTATCCAATCTTCATGTGGGACTTCCTCTAGTTAATAGCTAGTTAGGGGGTGGCAACGCCCCCTTTTTTTCATCCAACGATAAGAGTTTATGACTGATACCCCTAAGTCGATTTACGATATACCTTTAGATCTGACTTCCCCCGAAGCAGAACTTGAAATGCGCGGCTTAGAAATCGCGTCACAAGCCAACGGACACATACACGACCTACGTAATTTAAATGCACAGGAGACTAATCTTGTTGCTGGAATTTCGATGGGCCTGACTAAATTGGCAGCCGCCAAGCGAGCAGGGATGGGTGTTTGCAAAGCAACGAACCTACTCAATGACCCTGCGGTGAAGCATCACTTGGAGATGTTGCACCAAGACCGAATGGACATAGCCAGTGAAATGGTGAAATACGATATGGTCGATGCCCACATGGACATTGAGATGGGTAAAAGAATGTCCGCTAACGCAATGGAATGGTTTCGCGGTGTAGAAATGCAGATGAAGTTGCATGGTTTGTCACAAGATAAACAAGTCATTGATGTAAACGTGACGAATATACAAAAAGTAGATCAGTTAGCGGAACTAGATGACGCATCATTATTGAAGTTAATGGGTGCAGCCAGCGACAGCCTTATGGCACAAGCCCATGACATAACAGATGCTGAGTACGCTGATGATCAAGCATAAGAAAGGTAAGCGTTGCCCTACGTGTGATACAGATCAGACGTTGTTTGCGTCAGAGAATACTTGCGTTAAGTGTGACTTTGCACAAGACGTGACTGACAGCGCACAGGCTCGAAAAGAGGCAGTGCCTAAGAAACCCTTAGTGGCTAAAACGAAACGAAAGCAGCTTAAAAAAGCAGTGGATCGGCCCACGCATCGAGAGATAGCTGCGCAACAAATCATTGACGATGAAAAGGCAGCGGCTGACGCATTTAATGCGAAAGAAGAAGCTAAACTTGAATTAATGCGACGAGAGTTATGCCGTCGTCGATTACTACCATTCGTAGAACGATTTAATGATCAGTACGAAGCAGGGTGGGTGCATAAAGACATCTGCGCTCGATTAGAACAGTTCTCTAAAGACGTTGCTGATCGTAAAAGCCCACGATTAATGCTTTTTATGCCACCGCGTCATGGCAAAAGTGAGCTTGCGAGTAAAACATTCCCTGGCTGGCACTTGGGTCGTCACCCAGAGCATGAAGTAATCAGTTGCTCGTACACCGGTGATTTGGCAATGGACTTCTCGCGCAAGGTGCGTGAACTCTTACGTGATCAGCGTTATCACCAAGTATTTAAAGAGACTAAGTTAGATAAAGACAGCCAATCAGCACAGCGATGGAACACGACAAGTCGAGGTGGATATGTGGCAGCGGGCGTAGGTGGCCCGATCACAGGACGCGGAGCCCACGTTTTAATCATCGACGATCCGATTAAGAACCGCGATGACGCAGAATCAGAAACAAACCGCTCTAGTATATGGAACTGGTACACCTCAACAGCGTACACACGACTTGCACCAGGAGGCGGAGTACTCATAATTTTAACGCGTTGGCACGACGATGATCTGGCAGGGCGCTTACTCACTAAAATGAAAGAGAATGAAGGCGATGAATGGGACGTTATACAGTATCCAGCGTTGGCAACAGAAGATGAAGCTTTCCGTAAAAAGGATCAAGCGTTACACCCTGAACGCTACGATGAAACTGCTTTGCTACGTATTAAGCGTGCTGTTGGGCCTCGCGATTGGAGTGCTTTGTATCAGCAAAATCCTGTTGCTGATGATGGCGAGTATTTTACCAGAGACATGTTTCGATGGTATAAGCCCACGGAACGACCTAGCCTTGACGAGTTACACACTTACACCGCGTGGGACTTGGCGATTGGCAAAAATGAAGCGAACGATTTCACAGTGGGGATCACAGTCGGCGTCGACCAGCAAGACAGCATCTGGGTACTCGATGTCAAACGATTCAAGAAAGGCTCGCTTGAAATAGTGGAAGCGATCTTGGACATGTACGTGCGCTGGAAGTCAAAGATTACAGGCATTGAGCGGGGTCAGATAGAAATGGCGATGGGGCCGCTACTAAATCAACGCATTCGTGAGCGGAGCTTATATTCATTTTATTACGAAGGATTAAAGCCTGGTAAAAGAGATAAGCAGACTCGCGCGCGATCCATACAAGGTCGGATGCAGCAGGGCATGGTGTATTTTCCCAGCGGTGATGACACAGTACAACTGATGGTGAACGAGTTTTTGCGTTTCCCAATGGGCGTACACGATGACTGCGTGGATGCTTTGGCGTGGATTGGATTAATGCTCGATGACATAGTGACACCTAGAGCCGTGGTTAAGAAACCCGTGCAAGGCTGGCGCGAGAAACGTCTGGCAGGGCTGTTAAGCAGTCATAATAGGCGTTCTTCCATGAGCGCATAGAGTTCGTAGCCCTGAACAACTTAGTTTTTTGGGGTATCGGAGGTGATGGGGTGTCGCCAAAGACGGGTGGGTGAAAGGCCCACACCTTTTGAAATTAGAATTGAGGCGGTAGAATAGCAGCTCAACTACTTTCGATGCATATATTATTACTGGGCATTTTTAGGATCGCAAATGGCACACGGAAAAGTAAAGAAGGAACCTTCACAGGTCGCATACGATAATTGGAAACGCTACGTCCGCTTACGTGACAACGGGCACAGTGAGTATGTTGGCTTAGCTAAGAAGTATGATCGCTTCTACTGCGGTGAGCAGTGGGACTCAGGTGATGCGAAGAAACTTGCAGATGAAGGCCGCCCAGCCTTAACCATTAACACCATACTATCGACAGTGAACACAGTATTAGGTGAGCAGACAGCAAAACGCGCAGAGATGAACTTTAAACCCCGTTCAAATGGTAATGAAGACACCGCGACAGCGTTAACCAAGGTCGTGATGCAGATTGGTGACAATAACAAATTGGATTGGGTGGAGAGCCAAGTGTTCTCAGATGGATTGATCCAAGACCGAGGTTATTTCGATGTACGGATTAACTTTGATGACAGTATTCAAGGTGAAGTTGAGATTACCTCACTTGACCCGTTGGACGTACTAATTGACGTTGACGCAAAAGAGTACGACCCTAAGACATGGAACGAAGTGATTACCACACGCTGGTTGTCACTCGACCAGATTGAGGGAACTTACGGCGAGAAGATCGCGGATTCATTACAAGCATTAGCTGTGGGTGGTGATGTGTACGGCGGTGACAGTGTTGCGGTGGAAGATAATAAGTTTGGTGACTCTGCCAGTTTTGATCTTACTGATGATGGAGCTACTGATAAAACCATCCGCAGTGTACGCGTCGTTGAAAGACAGCATCGCCGTATGTGTATGTCCGAATGGTTTATTGATCCACAAACAGGGGATATGCGACCCGTCCCTGAAACTTGGGATGATACCAAGCGACAGGAATTTGGGCAGGAGTTTGGCCTATTTATCCAAAAACGGCTGGCTCCTAGAGTCCGTTGGACAGTCAGTGCCGATAAAATTCTACTGCACGATGAATGGTCACCCTATAAGACATTTACCGTTGTGCCGTATTTCAGTTATTTCCGCAGAGGTAAGCCTTTTGGAATGGTGAAGAACTTGATTTCACCGCAAGAGCAACTCAACAAGATCAGTTCTCAAGAATTACACATCGTTAACACCACCGCTAACAGTGGATGGATTACCGAAGAAGGTTCCTTAGTCAACATGACTAATGAAGATTTGACTGAACGTGGCGCTGAGACAGGTCTGCACATTGTACATGCGCGTGGCACCGCTCCGCCATCTAAGATTCAACCGAACCAGATACCTACAGGCATTGATCGCATTACGCAGAAAGCTGCGCATAACATCAAGGAAATTTCAGGTGTCTCTGACGCTATGTTGGGTTATGAGTCTGCCGAAGTCTCTGGCGTAGCACTCAAGTCTAAGCAGCAGCGTGGACAAATACAGATACAAGTGCCGCTGGATAACCTGGCACGCACTCGTCACATGTTGGCCGAGAAAATACTTGAATTGGTACAGCAATTCTATGTGGAAGAACGCTTGATTCAGATTACAAATCCCGAAATGCCCGACCCAGCACAGTCTGATGCGCAAGAGCAAATAATGGTTAATCAGATAACACCTGAAGGCACGATCATTAACGACCTGACCTTGGGTGAGTACAGCGTAGTGATTAGCACACAACCTGCTCGCGATAACTTTGAAGAGAGTCAGTTCTCTGAAGCGTTGCAGTTGCGTCAAGCTGGCGTAATGATTCCTGATTATCGCGTGGTTGAGTACAGCCACTTAGCACAGAAGAAAGACATTGCAGAAGAGATTAAGCAACTAACAGGGCTTGCTGCACCGAGTGAAGAAGAGATGCAGATGCAACAGCAGCAGCAAGACATGGCGATGCAAGCCGCTCAACTTGAGTTATCTAACCTCGAAGCTGATCAAGCTCTTAAAGAAGCGCAAACAATGCTGTCTATGGCGAAAGCTGAAGAACTTGGTGAGGACGGCAACTTACATGAGCGTGCATTGGAAGAGTTGAATGCGAAGGTGCAGTTGAAACGTGAAGAGTTAGAGGCTCGAATGAAGTTAGCGCAAATCACTGCACAGACTCGTCAGCAGGATTCGATTACTCGCACTGCGGTATCGCTGATGCAAAACGATCAAAAAGAGCGTAGTGCTCTTGATGCAAAGAAAACCCCAAGCAAGACCCCTTAACCCCAAAAAATAGGTGAATTATGTCCGAAGCAAACGCAGCAATAGATATGCAAAATTACTTACCAGAAGAAACTGGCTCTGAAGATTATGATGATCTTAAAAGTTTAGATTTTGGCAATGAAATTGAAGAAGCCGCCGTTTCTGAAGCCACAGTTGAAGAAGTAGTCGAAGAAGTAGTTGACGAAGTAGTCGAAGAAGAGCTAGTTGACGAAGAAGTTGACGAAGAAGTCGAAGAAGAAGTAGTTGACGAAGTAGTCGAAGAAGTAGTCGAAGAAGTAGTCGAAGATTCCAAAAAGCACATGATTCCTAAGCGGCGTCTTGATGATGTTGTTGCTAAGCAGCGTAAAGCTGAACAAGAAGCAGCGGAATTACGCAAAGAGTTAGCTGAAGCTTTGGCTAAAGCACAGGCGATTCCTGCAATTGATGTGCGCGCATTGTCAAAACAACGTAACGAAGCCGTACTTGATGGCGACTTGGATAAAGCAGCAGAAATTGATGAACAGTTGCACGCAGCTACTCAGCAAACTGCTTCTGAACCTATCGACATGGACGCTTTAGAAGCGCGTGTGGAAGCGAAGATGGAATTAAAGTCGACGCTCACATCCGTTTTTAAGGAATACCCACAGCTAGACACAGATTCTGACGTTTTTGATGAAGACTTGAACGCAGAAGCCCTGGTGTTTCAGAGTGCGTACCTAAATCAAGGCTATTTACCTGCCGAAGCGGTTCGCCGTGCGGCTAACGCAGCAGTCCGTGTGGTTCGCCCAGAGCTTTTGACTGAGACAGCGGAGCCAAAGGCGGCTGTTAAGACTCGAAAGACTAACGTAAAAGGTAATGTTGAAGCCTCTAATGCTCAGCCTCCGAAAATGAACCAAGGGGAATCTGGTGGAAAGACCAGTTCCGAAATGGTTGACATTACGAAGCTGACTGATGAGGAATTTGACGCATTACCTGAAGCGACACGCGCTAGAATGCGCGGTGATTTGGTTTAGGTGTTGTGAAATAGTAGTTCAGCTATTATCATTCATTTCAGTAGTAGCTCAGACGATACATGAGCTCGACCAGCGCGGTGCGTTAACCGCGTTGTGATCGCCCACATTAAAAGGCGTGTTATTTCGTTGTCCTCACGATACGGGAACCCAGAACTGGTGCATAAGGCTCCAGTTAATTTGCACATTTTTGTTTAAATAAGGTACATCAAAATGGCTACAACCAATTTTGCTGCCCTTACTAGCGAACAAAAGACTGCATGGGCTCGTGACCTTTGGCGCGTCGCTCGTAATACGTCTTTTGTTAACCAATTTGCTGGTAAAGGCCATAACGCGATGGTTCAACGTATTGAGACGTTGACCAAATCCGAGAAGGGCGCTCGCGCCGTTCTAACTCTAGTTGCTGACTTAGAAGGTGATGGTATCGCAGGTGATGCTACGCTGGAAGGCAATGAAGAGGCCATGAAAGCGTATGACACAGTGATCCAGATTGATCAGTTGCGTCATGCTAACCGCTTACAAGGTCGTATGGCTGATCAGAAATCCATTGTTAACTTCCGTGAGCAATCACGCGATAAGTTAGGTTATTGGATGGGTGATCGTCTTGACCAAATGGCATTCTTGAGCATGAGCTCATTGCCATACACTTTGAATACTAACGGCTCAACCCGTGCGACTAACGTACTTAGCACTTTGGACTTCGCTCCAGCTGCTAACGTAGCGCCAACCACGAACCGCTGTGTTCACTTAAAATCTTCAGGTGTAACCGCTGGCACTGGCTTTGCTGCCGCTGATGGCGTACTTACTGCGACGACCTATAAGGACATCGTAAACTTGAAGGCTCATGCTAAGGATAACTATATTCGTGGCATTAAGGGTACAGGGGGTGATGAGGTCTATCATTTGTTTATGACTCCACAGGGTATGGCTCAGTTAAAGCTAGACTCTGATTTTATTGCCAACGTGCGCCATGCTGGTGTTCGTGGTGATAAGAATAGTCTATTCAAAGGAACCAACTCAGTAATGGTTGACGGCATGATTATCCATGAGTTCCGTCATGTGTTCGATACCCGTGGCGCTGCATCTGGATCTAAGATGTGTGCATCTGGTAATACTGAAGGCCAACGTATGTTGTTATGCGGTGCTCAGGCACTAGGCATGGCGGATTTAGGCGCGGCTTATTGGGACGAAGATTACTTCGACTACAATAACCAACCTGGCATTGCTTGCGGAAAGATCTTTGGCTTCTTAAAGCCACAGTTCAAAGGCAACCCTGCTAATCCAACATTGTTGGAAGACTTCGGCGTTATTACTGTCGACACTGCACTTTAAGTGCGAGGCTCCCTCTTTCGAGGGGGAGCCATTTTTTTCATTTAGGAGTTACCCACTCATGAAGTTAGTTTCCCCAATTTTACAAATGGTTGCTTTAAATGGCGTTGCAATCCGTATGGAAGCAGGCGTTGAAATGGACGTTCGCGAATCACTTGTTGTGTCAGCATTGGCACAAGGGTGTACCAGAGTTGGCGCAAAGAAAGCGACTAAAGTTAAGAAAGAGCCTGAAACCAATTCTACGCTTGATGCGTTAGCGCAAGTGGTAGAAGAAGGCAATCCAGATAATTTTGGTCGTGATGGCACTCCAAAAGTAAAAGCGATTGAGAAAGTATTAGGCTACGACATCAGCGCCGCAGACCGCGACGTTGCATGGAACATATTCCAAGAGGTTTAACCCAAATGACTATTGCTATCTCATCAATTTTGAGCCGAGCTTCGACTCTCCTACTGGATGAGACTGCAGTAAGATGGCCTCAAGCTGAGTTGTTGAATGCAGTTAATGATGGTGTGTTAGAGATAGCCACCATGAAGCCGCTTTTGTTTACGGCAAGAGCGACTATGCCGCTGGTTGCTGGGGTCTATCAAACGATCCCTGCTGGCAAGCGTCACTTACATCGTGTGATCTCGAATCAAGCTGGCCCTGTTGTGCGTTTAGCAAATCAAAAAGATTTAGATTCACAAGAACCTAACTGGTATGCAAAGCCTCAAGTACCCACTGTTAAGTATGTGATTTTGGAGCGTTTGGATGGCAGAAACTTTCTATGCTACCCGCCTAACAATGGCAGTGGGCAATTAGATGCTGTATTTACTGTTGATCCGCCCAGTTACGCTGCTGACGCGTCGATTGATATAGATTCGACCTACGGCAACCCTTTACTCTCCTTTGTCCTTCACAGGGCGTTTTTGAAGGATGCAGACACATCTGATGAAGCTAAGGCTGCGGCTTATTACGAAACATTCACTAAACAGATGGGTGTATCGGTCATTGGCGATGCGCAAGCGAAGGAAATCTAGATGGCTATAGTTACATTTGAAAGCATTATCCCTGAAATATTACCTTCAGTCCCTGAGTGTACTGATCTTATTATTGTTCGTGCATTACGGCGTGCATCCGAAGAGTTTTTATCAAAGTCATTATTGTGGCGCGTTAATTTAGAAGAGCATAACGTGATACTGGGCCTAGTTGATGTTGAATTAGAAGTACCCAAGTCTGACTTACGTATTGTGCAACTCAAGTCTATTAAGTCAGGCACGCAAGAAACAGACATTCCACAAATAGCAGACTCGCAAACACCACCTAACTTATCGCAGACTTTTTGTTCTTTGGTTGATTTTGGTAAGACCTTGCGACTAACACCTGTGCCTACTGCTGCTGTGACTTTGAAGATACGTGCAGTTTTAAGCACAACGTCTAAGTCGACAGGTGTCGATAGTGCGGTTGAGCAAGAGATCCATGAGCATTTAATTGATGGGTCATTAGCGCGTTTGTATGCAATGCCGGGCATGCCTTGGGCGGATAGTTCGTTAGCGGCATATCACGGCGCTATTTTCCAAGCCGCTATTATAGAGATGCGAGGCCGTGCTGAAAACAACAACGGACGCGCAGTACGCACAGTGAGTTACGGAGGCGTTTAGTGTTTCACTTCGACCCGATCACCCCTTATCGAGTTCGTGACAAACATACTTATTACGCAAGTGGTATTTCTGACGCCATAGACAAGGGCGGTAGTGACTGTATGACAGAAGATGTCATGCGTGCAATCTACAACGGCAAGGTCTATCTGTACGACATTATCTCTGAAGAGGGCGATGATCTTTTTGGTTTTATTGTCATGCAGGAATACACGGATTGTTATTCTGAAAAAGCAGTACTTCATGTCGACTATGCGTATCTGTCTCAACAGAGCAGTGGGCTTATGAGGCTTTATCAATCTTTACCCTTGTTTGCTGCGGCTAAAGGCTTTGATCAGATTGTGTTTAGTAGCAATCGAAAAGGCTGGGAGAAGTATCGCAAGATAACAGGCTTTAACGGGGAAACCCGCGTTTTCTATAAGGACTTACAGCATGGGTAACAGTGCACCACAGCAACAGCAATCTCAGCAGGAAAAAGCCGAGATTAAGTTAGGAGAGGAACAGACTTCACGGGCTCGAACTCAATCAAAACCTTTGCTTTCGGATTACCAAAGGAAAATGAATCGTGACGATGCTTCTCGTTTAGGAGGCATGGCTGCGGCTGATGTGGCACAAGCCGCTGGCACAGATCGTACAGGTCAGCAACTTGCGTCAGGGCAAAGTGGCGGTTTTGGTTCTACAGGTTATGGGGCGCAGTTATCACAAGCAACGAACAACGCAAGTAGTGTCGCTTTAGGTCGTCAGGATGCACTGAAAAGTGGGTATAACGAACTAGGTAACAAGAAGAACGTCAATGCGGTGGCAAGCCTTAAATCTGGTGCAGCGGCTGCTTCTGGTGTTGCTGCCGCCGAAGCCAATGCGTCTATGACAAGGCAGAACGCGATGCTGGATGGAGCGGCAGGGATTGCGGCTGCATACGGACTGAAGAAAAAAGATAACTTTGAAATTGCTGATTCTAGTTATCAAAGATCAAGAAAAGCTCTAAGTGGCACAGGTTCTCCGTTTAACCATGACGGGTCTCTTCCTGATGAGTCGGGAGTCGTTAAATCGTTAAGATTGAGAGATAAACGAAATAATATGCCTGGTGCATCTTTGTTTACTAAGTTAGGGAGTTGGTAATGGCTAGTGCAGAAGAAGCATTAAGAAAGAGCCAAGAAGCGGATCAAGCAAGCTATAAAGCTAACTTTCAACAGCAACTGGATGATTACGCTGCGAGTGCTTTAACAGACCGCACCTTGATTGATCGTGCTGATTTTAATTCTCAGATGGCGGCTAAGGCGGCAAAAGGCGTCAATGATCGGAGTCGAAGTCGAGCAGGCGTATCGTTATCTGGTCAGGCAGCGAAACAATCAAAACGATTGGGCGATATAACTACTCGTCAGTTTACGGATCAGGCAAAGAACTCTGCGATATTGAGTCAAGACGAGCGCAATACTCGAGTACTTGGTGATTCCCTGAACATGTACAACGATCTTAATCAGACAGGCTCTGATGCGCTTCGCCATGCTGCAGGTCTTGAATCAACTCGTATCTCAGGTAATAAGAAACGCAGTGCTGACGCATTTGCGAGTAATTTAGGCACGGCGACTAGCCTAGCTTCTATGATGATAATGGGATAACAGGAAAGAATAACTATGGCTACTTTAGATAATGTCTGGGCAATGTACATGGGGCTCAAAGATCGTCGCCGTCAGGCAGAACGGGATCAAGTGGCAGATGATAACTACGCAGATCAGCTTCAGCAGCAAGCACTAGGCAATATCAGGGCCGACGAACAACTGCGCTTGAACCAAGATGCGGCTGAGCGTGCAAAAGCAAAAGTCGTAGAGGATAAACGAATTTATGAGGATGGTCAGAAAGGTAGAGACAACGCATTATTGATACAAGAGCAGTCGATAGAAGCTAGTGATGTTGACCTAGACATTAAGAAAAAGAAGATTACGGGTAAGCAGGCTGAAAACCTTGTACTTAGAGCAAGTCGTGAGGGGGCACAACAAGCACTGAATGATCCTGCTCAGATGCCTGTAGTCGAGGATTTAATTGCCGATATATTGGAGGGTCAAGGCTTTCTACCTGAAGGGACTACATTTGCAGGGTTTGAAGAGATTGCAGGGCCGGGTCGCGATGGCAAAAGTACAAAAGTATTTGTACCGATGATGGAAGATGCAAATGGGCAGAAGACGGACATTGGGCAGATGCTTGGTGGTGAGGGCGCAGATGCGTTTACAGCGGAACAGATTGTAGCCTTTATAGAGCGTGCAGGTCAGGCTGATTATGGAGCTAACACTTCAATGGTCATTGATTCGGCGACAAATCAAGCTATGGCAGCCCAAGAAGCTGACTCTTTGAATGCTCAACAACTAGGACAAACTACTACTGCTTTGTCTGGGCAGCAGCAACAGCAAACACAAACAGATCCGACTTTAACTCAAGGCTTGGGAGAGAACCTAAGCGCTGATATTAATGACCCAGCAGTAGACCCAGCAGTTAGATTTGGAAGCAATCGCCCTGGTCCTCTTTACACAGGGGCAAAGACAGGCGGGCGTGCTTATAATAGAGACCCCGATGCGCAAGAAATAGCTGCGAATAGATTGGTTTATAATATTTTTAAGAACCCTAGTTTGGTAGCTAATAATTACCCTAAGAGCATGATGGGTGTAACTCAAGCGTTAGTTGATGAACTCGACATGACTCCCGAAGAGGCTCAAGCCTATGTTAGTGAAATGTATGGAAGTAACCAAGGGCAAGGTGTAGATGGTTTTATAGATCAGTTGGCGGAAGATCCACTTACTACGGGAGAAGCTATTGGTGAAGTAGCAGATACAGCATCTACAGCTGTTGGTGGATTAGCTGGAGATATATGGAGTGGTCTGAAGCGTTATGGTGGGCAGGCTGTGAACAGTACAGTTGCTCTAGGTCAAGATATTTCTGCGGGATATAATGGGGTGGCATCTAAGGCAGATTGGGATAATACTGATCCTGGTTCATCAGACCAACAAGCGCAAACACAAGCCTATTTGGATCAGCAGAAACTTATAAAGATTAATGACGAACGACAAAAACTGAGAGACCAAAAAACTGAAGAAGCTACCCTTGAGGGCAAAACGGATAAGAGTAAAAAACAATTAGCTTCAGAGGCTGAGGTAGAAGCTACATCGCAACTAGCCTCTACAGAAATTACTACTGAACAAGTGGCCGCTGCTCAAGAACGAGTTGTTGGAAGTACAGTGAAGGGAGGTTCGACTGTTAGCGCTGGTACGTTGGCAAGCCGAGCTGTGGATATGCTTATTCTTAAAGAGGCAGGTTTTACTATAACCAATAAGGACATGGTGCGTTATCAATTAACAGGGCGTGCAAACCCTGTGGAAGTTCCTTCGATAAAAACTTCAACAGTGACATTTGATGGCGTAGTGCATCAAGTAAGCGTTGACCCTGACAATCCATCTAAAAGTATTTATACCCCTCTAGGTGATAGCGCGGCGACAACTAGTGCATCGAGAGCAGCAACCGCTGCGGATGAAGCCGCCGTTGAAACTCATAACGAAGGCGCTATGGGTGGAGCAATTACCAAAGGATTAGGTGCTGCAGGGATCGTAGTTGACGGGAAAGAAGTGGGCCAATTTATGCCACGAGATGAGTTTGATAAGTACATGAATCACATGATGACTGTAAATAAAACTCAGATTGATCAAATCTATAAATTGAATTTAGTTAAGGGACAGCCTATTAGTGCGGGCCAGACTCACTTACTTTCTATATTAGCCCAGCATCTTGCACAGGAAGTTGCTAAAAGTGGACCAGGCACTGATGGAGTGTGGGGTATGGGTGGGACAACAGGTTCTAATCATGTTGGTGATTTCGGTCGACTTGTTAAAGCCGCTGCGCCAGATACGGGTATCTACGTTACTGGGGGAGGCGTGAATGGGTACGAATCTGTTGATGATATGGTCAAGTTGCTAATGAAGCAGTTCCCGTATATTACTAAAGCACAAGCTACTGCAGATGCGCATAAACACCTTAAAAAGAAGCAAGACCTGAATCAATAGAGATTAAAGAATGTCTAAATATGTTGCGTATTTACAAGGGTTAGACCGCGTTGCAGCGACTGAGCGTGAGAATCAAACTGCAGCATCTCTTGATTTTTTAGAAATACAAGGGACAGCGGCAGATCTAGAAAATGGTAGTACAGGTCTAGCGACTGACTCTCCGTTTGGTGAGGTTTATGACGGCGATACTACCCGTTCTGCTACGCATCGTGTTCGCTTTGAAGGGGGCGATACGGCTGAGATTAATACGTCAGGAAAAGATGCAGGGTCAGCGGAACCTTTATCTATTGAGGCACAGCAACGTACTAGAGAATTATTACTTTCTGGTAAATACGTCGAGAGGGATTCGGGCAAAAAAGACCATCACGGCAGGGTGCTGGGCAATTACGTCGATGAAGAAGGCAATACCATCATGGAGCAACTACTCCGTGAAGGACTCGCCACGCCCACTAACTTCAATAAAAACAGTATCAATAATCATTTAGCGTTTGCGGAGTCAGTCGATGCCGCTGAAAATGGCACGCTACAACCCCCGAAGAATGCCATCGACTATGGCGAAGTGACCATTGATCAATCCACCCATGTTCGGGATTACCGTAACTTTGCACAAAGAGCAGTGGATAAAGGCATTGATAAAACCCAAATGAACTTATACCAATTCACTGAGTTAGTGGGTGAAATGGCGGGCGTTGATTTGATGAAAGAATGGGGGGAAGAAGGCGTCATTCGGAATATGATCGAAGCGTCAAAAAGCCCTTCTGAGTTTGACTCTTACGAGGACGTTGATACTTCTTCTATAGAATCTATTGGGCGATACGTTATAGAAAAAACATTAGAAAACGCTCCAAATATTGCGACGGATATAGGTATTGGGGCTGCGGCTATTGCATCTGGGGTAGGTATCCCTGCGGCTATTGCACTAGCTACAGGCCGAAGTTTTATTAAAAAAATAGGTTGGAGAGCAGCAGGTAAAGCAGGTTTGGTTAGCTCTATGGGTGCTCAGATGATGGGCGAATCCCGACATACACAATTGGCAGAAGGAGTAGATAATCCTTTATTGGCAGTTGCTACGGGTCTGAGTAACACTGCTTTAGAATTCAGAGGATTCCAGAGTATTTATAAAGGGCTTATGCCTGAAATGGGGACAATAAAAAATCCTGTCGACTTAGCTAAGCATATTGCTAAACGGGCAACAATTTCGTCAGGAGTGGAAGGTAGTACTGAATGGTTACAGGAGTTGACCAATCAGCTGGCTATAAAAATGGTTAAGCCTGAACACGATGTTGATTGGAATCAGTTAACCGAGTCTTTCTTTGCAGGCGCAGCAGCAGGCGGAGGCATGGGTACTGTTTCGGGTACTGCAGGCGGGTCGTATGGTTTGATGAAGACTATCGGCGAGAACGTGCAAACGCGCAGGGCTATGGACGGCACAATTCCTGAAGCGCCTGTTCAGATACAAGCCCAGCTTAAATACATTACTGATCCTAACGCTGGGCTTGATTCAGTCTATGCCGCAGACCCAGAAGCTGCCGATAAAGTCACCTTGCCTGAAGGAGTGGTAGCGTATAAGCATGAATCGGGCGTACTGTTTTCTTCCAATGAAGCTAAGGGTAAAGCGTTTGAGCAAGATGGCAACAAAGATGCTAAAAGCACATTAGGATACGCAGAGACTAAAGAAGAGATTATGGCAACAACCAAGGCTCAGGATTTAAGGTCTGTGGTTGCACGCAATGCAGAGGGGGTTGCAGTTGGTTATGAAATGACAAGCGCAGCTAATGCGTCCAATGTTGAAGCGGCAATGAGTGAGCGTTATGGTAAAGATGTAGATATAGCAACATTAGACGGCCCTCAGACTACGCAATACCTGAGTGAGCGACAAGAACTTTTTAACGAAGACATTCGTGTGCGCGCTGAAGAACGTAAAGGACTAAACCCCGATGGCGGTCAAGTCAACACTAATGAGGCTGCAGCAAAACCATTAGAAGTCCCTGCGAATAAAAAGGGTAAGCCAGCAGAAGGCAAAGGCTCTAAGTCGATGCGTGATGATGCAGGTAAGTTGCGTCCTTTAGGTGACTTAATACAAGAAGCCATTAATGGTGACATTTCACAAGAAGAGATTGTCGCTGAAGCTAAGAAAGCTGGCGTTGATTCACGGCCCACCACTAAAGGGGCATTCCCACGCCAACGAATTATTAATGCAATCACCAGCGCAGATAAAGCCAAGCGGGAAGATGCAGGCCAAAAAGCAAGTTACAGCCAAACGCAATCTGATCGCGCGGCCTTGGAAGCGGCATCAACGGATCAACTGACACAGATGGCCGAAGAACGGGGCGTATCCATTGCGCCTGAGAATCCGATTGAGAGCGGGGAGAAAGGCGCTGCATTCCGAGTAGCTTCTGCCCTTATTGGTAAGATGAACAACACCAAAGGCAGCTTTATAGGCTCGTCTTGGGAGAAGCTCGATTTCTTATTTGATGCGGGTACAGACACAAAGAAAGGCAAAAAAGAGTCTAGCGGTTCGTATGGTCAACGCTTATTAGGAGCGGTTAAGGTTAAAGCAGGGCAATCTATGGCGGAGACCATTGCTGAAGGGCTAAGTACGTTAAGCGATTATCAGTTGTCTGAACTAGCCAATGAGTTTTATCTGAATAAGGTGAAGCGTGACACGGGTAAGATCATTGAGACTACGCGTGAAGATGACATACGTCAGTTACTAGCAGACATTTCGGAGCGAGAAAGCAAACCAGCTAAACAACAAGCGAAGGTTGAAGAAACCACAACGAGTAAAGTCCGTAGTGCGGTTAATCGCCGTAACAATAAACGCCCTGAGTCTGGGCCTAAAGAACAATCCCAAAAACAGAGAGCGGCTGTTAACTGGGAAACGCTACATAATACTGTTCGTTTGCTTATGCAAGAGCAGTTACCTAAAGATTCAGATCGTTCAATGGATGGCTTACTACAAGTGCTCATTGGCATGAACTGGGACTCCAAGTTGGTTCGTGACGAGATTGTTGCGCAATTAACTGAACTCAAGCGATTCTACGAGACTAATAACCTCAATGATTATGTGATGGGTAAGGGTGAAAAATTCAGTACGAGAGTAGATAAACTGATCAAGATGGCTAACTCTCATAAGGCTCCTAATCTCAGGAAGGCTGTAAATCACCCTGATAATAAGCGCTTTTTTGATATGCTTTCTTTGGTGTTTAATACGCGCCAGGAGGATGCAGCAAACAAAGAGGCAGCAGGGGCCGCTAAGATCACGTTAGGTAAATTGTTATTACGTGGACGCATAGACCTTACTTTAATTTCAGACGCGCTAAGTAAGCAGAAAGGTTTTAGGCGTAAAGCATTTGCTGAGTCTTATGTTGATAGGTTTATGCTTGATAACGCAACAGCAGTCTTCACAGCCTTAGATATGATGTCTAGAGACTCAGTTCACAGTGCAGAAAAGTTATTTGAAATGTTGAAGTCTGATATGACTAATGCAAGGGGTAAAGTTAATCCTAATTTCCCGAGCATGATGGTTAATACGTCCATGATGGAGCGATATGTTAACAGTATTATGCAGATGCATAATCCAGAACTTCGGACGGGTACTACGTTTAAAGAAAATATTCGAGAGATATTTCTTCACACCGAGATGGATGTGAATAGAACACTAGAGCTACTGATTAAAAACAATATTATTAATCGCGATGATAAAAATTATTACGATGCATCGGTAGCTGAAGAACAACACAGGCGGCCTGTATCTGCAAATACCGCAGGAACGTCACCTGTAATAGAAACAGTTTCTCAAGAGCGCGCTTCTATAAATCAGTTTTTTCATACTATGTATCGGGCGACCATGCGCTTTCGTGAGGTATTTACAGACATTAATACCCCTCTTGTTACTGCATTTGAGTCAGCAGTTTCGCGCCTCGCTAAGTTCAATGCGTTAAAACCAAACGGTAGTGAATACTTAGCAGGTAAGCGAATTATAACAGTCGACTTTGAGACTTTCTTTAATACTGCGACGGGTTACTCACTGAAGAATCCAGATCTTAGTACTGAAGCCTACATAACAGATCCGCAATTTGAGATCTTAGGACTAGCGGTAAAAGAAGGTGACGCCACTCAATACATACAGACTGATGAAGAAATAGCGACACTTGTAGCAGGCTGGCAGAAAGATCCTAACGTAACACTTGTTATGCACAACGCTCGGTTTGACGCGGCTATTTTTAAAGAGAAGTTTGGGTACACACCCAACCACATGATTGATACGTTACGTTTATCAAAAGGCATTCGTTTTGAATCATCATCGCATTCATTGGATACATTGTCCTCATGGATGTTTCCTGATAACGCGGATTTACAGAAGATTACAGGCGGTACTAAGAACGTAGATGGCATGACTAAAGAAGCCATTGCTAAGTCCGAGAATACGGCAGCGTTGTTTGAAGAGTATGCAATACGGGACGTTGACTCTACACAAGCCATTGCATTGAAGTTAGCGCCTTTGGTGCAGGCCGACGAGTTAGCGCATCAGTCGGCTAGTATTATTAATGACGTTACAGGGCAAGTGACAGGCACTCAGTCAGAGCGTATGCACAATGGTATTTTTGGTGATAATGGTATAAAAGGTCGCGACGAAGCTAAGATATTCTATGCAAGGTCGGTTGCTAATGATGGGGCAAATTTACTTGAGGTGCAGCTTGAGGCTAATGGACAATCTGCAAAAACTGTTATGCTCGATGCGATTGCGATTGCTCGTTACTCTGATCAATCGACAGTCAGTTCAGTTTCAGAGGCGCTTGAAACATTACTAGGCAACCTGGCACGTATGGCGGTTGGCTCTCAACCTCGTCTGAAAGCAGACTTAGGCCGTACCGAGCCATACGATCTGCAAAGGCAGTATACATTGCCAAGAGTTATTCCAGATTCTTTAGTTATTTTCCAAGAGGCCGATGGCACGTTTAAGACTGTTGGGGATGCGCGTAAGGCGAACTCATTGCAACAGAACGAAGCTAACAAAGACAGTGCGGTGTATAACTTTCTTGAGAATGCGCAGGTTCTTTTAGAGGATAAGCGCGATCAGATGGAAGCACTTGTTAAAACGCTTGAGGAAGAAGGCAGCGAGGAATCTGAGATTGCTGCATTGTACGTTAAAGACTTGATGAACGATGTTCATAGGAACACGCGTAAAGAGCAAGATACAGGTGGTCTGAACGCTAATCCTATACCTGTCCTACCCAACACACCGCGTAAAGCTAACTTTAATCAAGCTGAATCAAAGTCGCCGCACATTAGTATTTACGAGATGATCCAAGAGAAGTCCGCAGAACTCGTTTCTTTATCGCAGCGGCTAAAGGAGAAAAACCCTACTTACGACACAAAGAGTTCTGCGAAGAAAATAACCGATGGTGCGTTTCTATCAGGGATAAATGAAGCGATTAAGAAAATTACTTCAGAACGCAAATTCCTTCGTGATAACCTTGAGCGGTTAATTGTAAGAGGTTATTTAGCAGATTATGTTGAACAACATTCTGAGATAGGCGCAGGGTCTACTAAAGAAGAAAAGAAAGAGATTCAGGATGAGCTTAGCGCGGCTATTGAACAAGCAGGCGGTAAAAACTTAATTGATGAAACCATTGATTTGTTTAAGCAACTTAAAGAAGCTCATGCTGGCAATTTGCGCAGGGAGAAAGACAAGTCTCCCACTAGTGGAAAAGATACCGGCACGAAGTTGACGGACAAGCCAGCGGGCGACATTCTAGGTGATACCGAACAAAGTGTTCGTGATGGCCTAGTGTTGGATGCAGACAGTCGCTTTGAGAAACTGAAGTTCTTACCTGATCCTGTTTACAGTCAAGAGGAACAGGACGCAAAGGATGAAGTTTTCGATGAAGACGCGGATAACCCAGAAAGTATGGCTGCTGATAACCAGATGGGTAATGCCTGGGCGAATGATGAATACGTAAGAGAGTTTCAATCAGAGGATTCGACTGAACTTTACAACGACCAAGATGAAGCTCGGCGTACAGGGGTTCAGACGCTTTACCCTAGAACGAAGGGTGAAGGATATGATCCTTCTTTTGCTCCTGTCACTGTTGCTATCGACATTGAGGGTGGTCAGGTGGTGACGTCTTATCGCGTGTATGGCCCACAATGGACTGACTCTAATTTGATGGCTAAAGAAGGGCAAGGTCTGCCAAGTACTCGATTTGGCCCAACCACACAAGGTAAGGCGAATGTAGCTACTGCACGAAAAGCATTGTTACGTAGGTACTTTACTAAAGGGGTTAAGACGTTTGGGAATTTAGCGGCTGTACAGACTACAGTAGCCAACTTATTAAACGCAGTAGGTATCAAGCAGAATGTTGCTATTACTGATACGTCTAACGCAGCTACTATGATTAAGGATTTGGCAAAGTCAGGAGTGTTGACTGCTAAAGAAGCTAAGAACCTTAAAGCAAGATTGAAGGCAAGCATTGAGAATAAGCAGGCAGCTTACGTGAACATGGGCGAGTTTGCGATCATTATGATGCCTTCGAGTCTCACTAATACTAATGCAGCCAATATGTCTCCGCAAACATATTCAATGGTGGCACACGAAGTAGGGCATTTAGTTTATGACTTCTCTTGGGCTAATGCTTCAGCAAAGAACAAAGCCTCTATTTTGTCTGAGTTTGCTGCAGATCGTCAGAACTATAGTGAAGCGTCTGATTCGGCTGCGTTTAAAGAATGGTATGCCGATCAGGTTGCTTTGTCTTTGACCCAAGGGGTGCTTCGTAATAAGGCATACATTACTGAAGAAGATGGTTTAAATAAGGAGAAGCGCAATCGGGGTGACTTGTTAAACGTAGCTTCACATTTCCGTGAGCTAGTGAAGAAGCTGAAAGGGCTTTGGGCTGTGTTAACGAAGGCAGTGCGCTCCCCATTTAATGAGACATTCTCACAGTATTTGGATGGGGTTATCCTGCGCTCGGATGTCTCAGCTCAAGCGGCTCCTGAAACTAAGGGCGAAGTCTTGAACATGGCTAAGTTCCGCACAAAGAAGGAACCGATAACTCACAATAAATTCTTAAAGTTCGGGCATAAGATATTAGGTAACGTAAGCAGTAACTTTAAACGCTTAGATAAGAACCTTGCCGCGCTATTGTTTCAGCAAGCATCGACTACAGGATCTCGCACAGGTGAGAAGTCTTACGAAAACTTTAATATGGAGCTGACGCAGCGTTACGAAGCGCTTTACTCCACTGCTATGAAAAAGATTGGCAAACAAAAAGCGGTACGCCAAGCGTTTGATGATCTAAACAACAACAATGTTACTGAGCATTCGTTGATCTTGCGGAAGATGATTAACGATATTAACGCTGATTTGGTGGGCTACATGCCAACATACCAAGTTCGCAATGACATGATCCCGCAAGCTTTTGATCATCATCAAGTGGATGGTAAGCGCGAAGCGTTTAAAGCCATGTTGATGCAGTACGACGTCTTTAAGCAGATGGGTGATGCAGAAATGAATAGCCGCATTGCTTATCTACTCGATGGTCAAGGGTTTAACGAGCGCACGATTGCCCCTGGCAAGCCTGTCGGTGCTCACGCATTCGCTGATTCTATACTATCGGCTGTGCCTTACGCCGATCTAAAGGAATACTTAGTAATGGAGCCTGATGCAATCATGTCCCATTACATAGCGTCTGCAGCCAAACGTGCTAGTTGGGAACATACTTTTGGCGGCTATGTTATCCAAGATGACTTGACTAAAGTTGCTCGACCTTTTGGTGGTAAATGGGATGAAGGTTCAGGTCGTAAAGTCTGGAGTCCGAACAAGCGTTGGCATGAAGCGATGGGGCGTATTGAGAAGAAACACGGACAAGCTGGGGTTGATGAAGCATTGACACTACTTGATGGGGTGATGGGTCGAACTGGCACCTCAATGAACAGTAAGTTGCGCAAATCACAGGACACATTACTTAACGTAGTTAACATGAACATCTTAGCTAACTCTGGGGTTGCGTCTATTCCTGAGTTGGGTATGGCGATTGCAAGGTCAGCTAACTTGTTAAGCGTAAAAGATATGTTTAAGGGACTTGATCTTCGTGAAGCGCGTCGCATTGGTATGGACATAGGTACTGTACTGTCAAACGGACTTGCTCAGATTCAAGGTAATGCGGCAAACGAAGCATACAACGGCACTATTACGCAGAAGATGGCAAGTAAGTACTTTATTTTGAATGGTCAGCAAGCGATAACAAAGGCATCTCGTACATTTTCGACTGCATTAGGCATGAGGTACATTGAGAAAGCAGCAGATTTTAACCAACTTGAAGAACTAAATGCGTTCCATGTTACGGCTAGGCAAGTTAAAACATGGCGTGCGCTAGGCAAACCAGCATTTACTGAAGGGTTGAGTAAGGTAGAAGCTGATTCTGTCCGAGCGGTTAATGGGGCGATTATGCAGTTTGTGACTGAGAGTTCTTTCCGCCCCAGCCGATTCCAAAACCCTGCATGGGGTAATAACCCGTACATGAAGATTGCATTTCATTTGAAGCAATTCTTGTACGCTATAACGGACATATTGGTGATGGGTTTATTACGCCAGGCTAAACGTAGATTTTCTGATGCTAAAGGCGAAGGGATGCTGTCGGCTGGAGCGTATGCAATGGTGCCTATTGTTGTTGGCGGTGTAGCGATTGCGGGGCTGACAATGTTTGCTATGGAATTACGCGAGCTTTGGAAAGGGGTCGATAGAACTGAAAACATGGGCGACACTAAGTACGCAATGGAAGTGTTCTCTAAGTCAGGCACGTTGGGTGCATTTGAATTAGGCTACGGCGTTATGAATGCAGAGAGCTGGGATGATGGATTAAGCACACTTGTACCTACGTTTGGTTTTGGTCAAGGTGTTTATAACAGTGCTACGGGCAATGATTCAACCTTAGAGACAATACGGCGTGTAACGCCATTTTTCTCACAATATAAGAATTGGTGGCCTGGTGATTAAATATAGTTAGTGAAATAGCAGTTGAGCTAATATAATTGCTTGGCATGTCAATGCTGAGAATAACCCTTACTTGAGGTCAAAATGGCGTATTACGATACCATCCAATTAGTGAAAGGCGACACGCTGCCTGAACTAAACCTGACATTGCGTGATTCTAACGCCGCAGCAGCGGGTCAAATACTCGACTCAGAAAATTCATCTACTTGGGCTCCTATTGATTTAACTGGTGCGACAGCCAAGTTGAAATTCAAAGCCCTTGGTTCGACAGCACTTAAATCGACAATCACAATGACTTTACAAGCGCCATACACGGATGGAAAAGTTTTCATGCAGTGGCCTACTGGCGTGCTTGATACTGCAGGGACATTTACGGGTGAAGTTGAAGTTACCTATTCAAGCGGTGCAATACAAACTGTTTATGACCAGCTGAAGTTTAAGGTACGTGGCGATTACTAATGGCACTTAAATTAGAAGCGACTACAGCGAAGGTCGAACTTGTTGCAACAACTCGACAAGTTGAAATTGCGGATCGGATCTACACGCAGTTGGTTGCAGCGGGTATCTACGTGGATGCCGAGTCAAAGAATCGGTTTTTTGCTGACGCTGCGACGATTGTTGATAACACTTCAATCGCACTGAGCAAGGTGGCAGCGGACAACGTATCAGCAATAGATGCATTGAGCCTGATCTTTACGAAGGAAGTTGCTGATGTAGTTTCAGTCGCGGATGCGATTGTGATTAACGTACAGTTCCAGCGCGGAATGACAGACACAGTAAGTGTGACAGATGTGATAGATGTCTCACTTGTTTATGGGGCGATACCGACACTCGGTGCAGTCTATCTTAACCAAGCTTTATTTGGGTAACACAAATGATTAACGATCAGATTAGTTTAAAAGGTGCTTTAACCATCACCAAAAATGGTGAGGTTATTCGAGAAATAGACAACTTAGTTGTTACTGCGGGTAAAGAGTTATTAGCTTCTCGACTTGCTGGCAACAGCGGCAGTGTCATCAGTTACATGGCGGTTGGCACAGGCACTACTGCAGCTGCGGTAGGAAACACGACACTTGCTACTGAAGTTGATCGTAATGCACTTAGCGTAAGTGGCGGTACTGCTTCTGGCGCAGCCGTAACCTATGCAACAACTTGGTTAGCGGGGGATGCCACAGGTGCTTTGACAGAAGCGGGTTTATTTACAGCATCGAGCGGCGGCACGATGTTAGCGCGTACAGTGTTTGCTGCGGTGAATAAAGGTTCAGACGACCTTGTGACAATTTCTTGGACAGTGACTGTTTCTTAATAGGAGAAAATAATGTCCATTCAGTTTACAAATGACGCGACAACCTTTCTGGCAGCGAACATCAATGCTTCTGTTACGACAATCACTGTGGTCGATGCTTCATCGTTTCCAACACTTGCGTCAGGTGATCACACTTATATTACGTTATCCACACCGACTAACTCCACAAAAGAGATTGTAAAGTGTACAGCGATTGTGGGTAACACGCTGACAGTTATTCGTGCCCAAGAAGGCACAACCGCCGCGTCATTTACGACTGATGATAGAGCGCAGATCCGTATAACTGCTCAGTTATTTCGCGACATTATGTTGGCTTACGCTTCGTTGAACAGCTACCGCTACACAGCGACTGCAGGGCAAACGACATTTACTGGGACAGACATTCATTCTGCAACATTAGCGTACCTACCCAATAACATTATTGTAATGTTGAACGGCGTGGGTATGGGTACAGTTGATTACACGGCGACTGATGGTAGCTCTATTGTCTTCAACGTCGGTGCGACTTTAAATGACGAGATTACGATTGTTGCCTTTACCGCGTTTGGGGTGTCTGACCATTACAAGAAATCAGAAACTGACGCGTTACTAGCGGGCAAGGTCGATGACAGTCAGGTACTTACCAACGTGCCTTCTGGGGCTTTGTTTACTGACACTGACACTGTGTACACCCACCCATCCAATCACGCGATCTCGGTTATTACAGGTTTACAGGCTGCGTTAGATGGTAAAACTACAGAGTCCTATGTAAACACCGCAGTATCTAACCTTGTTGATTCTTCTCCAGCTACGCTAAACACGCTAAACGAACTAGCGGCTGCATTAGGGGATGATGCTAACTTCTCTACAACTGTCACCAATAGTATTGCTACTAAGCTGCCACTGGCTGGCGGCACTATGACGGGTGTTATTGCTGGCTTTGAGTCTACAGGCATTGATGATAACGCTACGAGTACAGCGATTACGATTGATTCTAGTGAGAACGTGGGCATTGGTGAGACTTCACCAGCTAGATTTTTACACGTCAAAGACCCTACTGGCGGCAATATTGTAGCTTTTTTTGAATCTGCAGATGCTAACGGCTCTTTGTCTATCGGTGATAATTCAGGTTCAGTAAATGTCGAATCTGACGCTGGTGCAATGGTTTTAAACGTAAACGGCAACACCAGTAACGGGGGTGGTAATACAGAGGCTTTAAGAATCAATACGAATGGCAACGTGGGCATTGGTGTGGTTCCAGAGGCCCATCACAATACACACTCTGCTTTACAAGTTGGTGGGAATGGTGTGTGGACTTCGTACAAACCTCAAGGTGCGAGTGGGGAAATGGACTTTCAACACAATGCGTATTACTCACAGGCGCATGGTGGTGACAGGTATATATCTACAGATGAAGCCACAAAGTATAGGCAAGTTTCTGGCGCACATCAATGGTACACAGCAGCATCAGGTTCAGCAGACGCAGCGATAAGCTGGCGATATGGTATGCAGATTGATAATGCTGGCATAGTCACCAAGCCTTTGCAGCCAGCTTTTAGTTCTTACGCTAATACTCAAAATAATATGGGTCTAAACGCTTGGTTGCAGATTGCTTTTGCAAACCAACAATTTGACCAGAATCAAGATTACGCTTCAAATACATTTGTTGCCCCAGTTACAGGTAAGTATCAGCTACAAATCTCTGTTCGTTTAGATAACCTAGATACAAACACACAGTATTACCAAGTGAGAATTAGAACGTCTAATCGAAGCTATCACTCAATTTGCGATTTTGATGGTATGTCTACTGACCCAAGTTATTGGAATTTTAATAATGCAGTTTTGGCAGATATGGACGCTAACGACACTTGTGTAATTGAATTTTTACAGGCAGGTGGAAATAATCAGACAGATATTAATGACGAATCTTATTTTAACGGCTATTTAGTCTGCTAAACAATCGGGCGAAATAACCCACCATAAAAGAGGCAACAACAATGGCAACATTAACAATCACAGTTGAATTAACCGACACCGAACAAGCAGTGATGCTTAACGATTTACTCAGCATTGATGAATGGGTACAAGGTGCAGTCACAGGCAAGAAGAACAACTGTTGGAAACGTATGCAACAGGAGTGGACTACTAAGCTAATGAATGACGCTAGCTTTACAGACTCAATCCCAAGCAATCAAGCAGACTTTGTGGCTCTGGTGACAGCCCGTGAAGACTATGTGACTCGCACTGAACGTGATGCAGCAGCAGGAGAATAGCCCATGAGTAAGGCAAGAGAACTAGCAGATTACACGGCGCTCCAAGGCGATCTTGCGGGTAAGGTGGACGATGGTCAAGTATTAACCGATGTACCTTCTGGCGCTGTCTTTACCGATACAACTTACGCACACCCAGCGAACCATGCCATCTCAGTTATTACTGGATTGCAAACAGCTTTAGATGGAAAGGTAGACGACAGTCAGGTACTCACGAATGTTCCGTCAGGCGCACTGTTTACCGATACTAACACTGTGTACACCCATCCAACGAACCATGCGATTTCAGTGATAAGTGGGTTACAAACAGCCCTTGATTCAAAGACTACAGAGTCCTATGTGGACACTGAGATTACTAATTTAATAGGTGGCGCACCGGGCGCTTTAGATACATTGAATGAACTGGCGGCAGCCATTAACGATGATGCGTCTTATGCTTCGGGCATAACAACGGCTTTGGCAGGCAAAGCGGCTGCTTCACACAATCACGATACTACTTACGATCCAATCGGCGCATCTGTCGCTATGGCAATCGCATTGGGAGGCTAACATGAACACATTTAAGAACGCGGGTGTAGCAATTGGCACATCACGGACTACGTTATACACCGCACCATCAGCTACACAGTCTGTCATTCACGCACTGTACATCAGTAACATTGATGGGGTTAACGATGCGGATGTCACTGTTGAGGTTACAGTTGATGGTGGCACAACCTATCGCCACATTTGCAAGACAGTACCCGTACCCGCAGACGCTACTTTATTAATGGACAAGCCAATTAACCTGGAAGCGGGTGACATTCTTGGATTGACTGCTAGTGTTGCTGGAGATCTTGAAGTGTTTGCGAGCATCTTGGAGATCAGCTAATGCCATATATAGGTAACGTCAGTCCATTTGAATCTGTAGGTACGAGTGACCTTGAAGATGGTTCAGTCACAGCAGCAAAGATTAACTCTGCCGTAGCTCTCGGAGGCCCGTCACTTGGTACTGCATCAATCATACGCACAAACGCAAACACTATCAGCGAGAACATCACGATACCTGCCAATACCAATGGTATGACTGCTGGCCCAGTAACAATAGCTGATGGTTACACAGTGACCCTAACAGGCACTTGGAGCATTGTATGAGCACCTTAGAACTTAAAGAACTCTCCCACCCTAGCGGTGAGGTGATTAAGATTGCCAGTGGTAAGACACTTGACCTTCATTCACAAGGCACAACTAAGATGCCAGCAGGGTCAGTTATCCAAGTTATTACTAAAACGCATAGTCAAAATGCTTCTGTCTCAACAACAGCATCGTCATATCAAGCTTTAGGTTCAGCTTTTGAATTAGCCATTACCCCCAAATATGCAAACAGTATAATAGTAGTTGAAGTTGACTCAGGAATGGCATACGCAACTAGCAACGCAGGGTTGCTAATGAACATAACTAAAGCTGGTTCAGTTATGTACTCTGATAATTACCCGTTTTACCACAGGGACACATCAGGCAATTTGTATTCACCTGTCCATTTAACTGCTCAAGGGGTTGCAGGGGGTACATCAGCTATTACTTATGGCGTGTCATTTTTATGTGACGGAAGCGGAACTGTTTATGCTTATCATGGTACGAGTTCTTACAACATTAAATTAACGGAGATCGCACAATGACCTCTAAACTAAAAACAGACGTTCTTGAAACAGTAAGCGGCTCTGGCACGATTGCACTGACGAACCAGTTGAGTGGCATGACGAGTGCTAGTATGCCCAGTGGCTCAGTGTTGCAAGTTCTTTACGTTGAGAGCAATGTTCAAACAGTAGCCTCTGGTTCAAATACAATATCTAGGGATATTCTTACAAAATCATTTACTAGAAAAGCAGCTAATTCATTTTTCATTTTAAAAACTAATGTGTATATGGCTCCGTTTAGTAATGCGGATAACCAAGACAACACAAATCCTTCAGTAAGATTTGAAATCAACAATACTAAAATATTACAAACTGCTGATAATACTAGGTCTTATGGTGGCTTTTACGGCACAGACGTACCAATGATGAAAACAAATATTGCCTATAATGGCTTGTATGAAATACATCTTAAATCGGGATTTGCAAAGTCTACATTGACAGGCAGTGTTGGAGATACAGTAGAGATTAGCGTGGTTGTTCAAAATGACACTGGTGGTATATACATAAACAGGTCACATGCTAGTGCGACATCAAGAGCAGTCTCCATGTTAGAAATAATAGAAGTTCAATCTTAAAGGATAACAAATCATGACCGATAAAGTAGCAGCACTACAAGCACTAACTCCAAACGCCCAGTGGGTACTACGTGGAGATGAATTAGAGTGGTTGGATGAAGTACAAACTCAACCAACAGACGCAGCAATCGCAGCTAAGATTGTTCAGCTTCAAGCCGAATATGACGCAGCAGCGTATGCCCGTAGTCGCCAAGCAGCGTACCCATCCATTCAAGACTGCATCCATGCTCTCTTAGATGGTGGTGATACCTTGACTGACTTGCAGACTCTACGAGCAGCAGTGAAGTCAGCTAATCCAAAGGGGTAAGTTATGACTACAACGATAACGGGTGCTACTGGCATTGATAACATACAGGCAGCTACGGGTAGTGTTATTCAGGTCGTTCAAAATGCGGTGAACTCTCCATCGTATACAAACGCAAGTGGCTCTTATGTAGCAATAGCAGATATGACAGTAACGATTACACCTCAATCTTCATCCAGTAAAGTATTAGTTACTTTTAATTGCGGTGGGGCTGTTGTTGGACAAGCAACTAACCAAAATAATATTCATGTAAGAATCAAAAGAGGTTCTACTGTAGTCAGGGAATTAGGCCGTTATGGTTTTAATCGTGTTGATGACTACGTTCCATTGCCATTATTTATTACATACTTAGACAGTCCAAACACTACGTCTGCAACTACTTACACAGTTGAAATGAAAATTAATAATGGGACTGTTCAAATGAATAGAGATAATGTCTTGAATGGTAGTGTCACTATTGCACAGGAGATCGCAGGATGAGCTACTTAGGCAGAAGCGCAAAGCTAAGTTTAAAAGCGCAGGAAAAGGTCTCCTTCTTAGCAACAGCAGGACAGACAGTAAAGACAGGTCTAAGCTACACACCTAACTTTATTGAAGTCTATGTCAATGGCGTATTACTAACGGACACAACAGACTTCACAGCGACCAACGGCAACAGCATCACGTTCACTGTAGCACTGCTATTGAACGATGAAGTGACTGTGATCTCCTTGAAGACCTTTACTGTGGCAGATCATTACACACAGTCAGCTTCCGATGCACGATTCAAAGCGATTGCAGCAGCAGAAGGTGGGCCTAGCTTGGGTACTAACAGCGTGATACGCACCAACGCCAAGGTCATTGATGAAAACATAACCTTCACTGGCAACGAGAACGGATCGTCCGTGGGGCCAATTACTGTGGCAGCAGGTAGAGTAATTACTGTGGCCTCTGGGTCAACGTGGGTGGTCTTATGAGTACAGTCAAAGCAAACGACATACAAAATGCGTCAGGTGGCATACCTACTGTTAAAAGTCAGCAGCTAATACCTACGGCATGGGTTAACTTTAATGGCACAGGTACAGTGGCAATCCGAGATTCTGAGGGCGTATCCAGTATTACAGATAATGGAACTGGCGACTACACTATTAACTTTTCTACACCTATGGCTGATACGAATTTTAGTGCCTTGTTATCAATGGGTCACACTACTGCTTACAACGCTGGATACCTTTTAGTTATACGAGAAACCTCAACGTATAGAACGACTTCTTTAATAAGAACGCTTTGCAATAACGGGCATAATGGAAACACCCCATACTCAAGCGATGCGGATATTGCTTCTATACAAATCATGGGAGGCCAATAACATGTCCACAATCAAAGCAAACACCCTCCTGCACTCAGACGGAAGCACAACGACTCAGCCGAGCATACCAGCTTTGGATAAGCGTATGGCAAAGGCTTGGGTAGTATTTAACGGCACAGGAACATTAGCAATTAAACGCTCTTATAATACAAGTTCAGTGACAGATAATGCCACAGGTGATTACACTTTAAATTGGACTACAGCCCTACCTAGTGATATTTATTGTGAATCTGTACAGGTGTCAGACTCAGGTGCTTATTATATCGCAAGAGGTTACGGAGATAGAACTGCATCATTACGAGACATTAAAACTTTAACTCCAGCAGGGGCGAATGGTGACGCTGCTCATGTTTCTTACATAGCATTTGACGAATAACAAAGGAACAAACTAATGGCATCAACAATTAGAGGGGATGACAACTTTGACACAGTTGGTAGTTCTAACACTAACACTAGGCTGGCAAAGGCTTGGGTAGTATTTAACGGCACAGGAACATTAGCCGTACTTGGAAATTATGGCGTTAGTTCAGTTACAGACAATGCGGTAGGTCGGTACACAGTAAACTTTGCTACAGCCTTTGCAAATACAAACTATTGTGCTACCGCTAATGCTCGTTACGTTAATACAAGCTGGTCGTGGGCTTGTGTAGGCATGGCTAGTAACGATACAAAAACAACTACTGCTATGAAGTTTGGAACGACACTTCCAAGTAACTACTTTTTAGATAGCCCAGAAGTCGGATTAACTTTTTTTGGCTCATAACTAAGGAACAAACTAATGAAAATTATATACCAAGAAGCAGACGGAAATGTCTGTGTAATAACCCCCGCATCGAACTGTTCCCTTACGGACGCAGAGACAGCCTTAAAAGACGTACCTACTGGCTTGAAGTTTAAGATTGTGGACGACTCAGTTGTACCTTCAGATCGCACATTTCGCAATGCGTGGTCAGTTGATGCAGATACCTTAACAGATGGAGTAGGCGCATGATTACTATAGACATGACAAAAGCTAAAGTCATTGCCCATGACGCTCGTAGAGCAGCACGAAACGCAGCGTTTGCACCCTTAGACATCAAGGCAACCATCCCTGCGGAGAGTGAAGCAGCCGAAGCAGCAAGGGCAACCATCCGTACCAACGATGCAGCATTGCAAGTGAGCATGGATGCAGCCAGTGATGCGGATGCGTTGAAGGCTTTGATGCCAGTAGGGGAGTAGCCCATGACCAAGGCAAGAGAAAACTCGGATTACACAGGGCTGGCAGCAGACATTGCAGCAGCAGCAGCAGCAGGTTTACCTTCTACAGTATCTGCGTCAGACCCCACAATATCATCTAATCCTCCAGCCGTAGGTCACCTATGGATTAACTCTACAAGCGGTGAGCAGTATGTTGCTACTACTGTCACGGCAGGGGCTAATGTCTGGGTAAACACTGGTGAAGGTGTTGGTGGAATAGACCCCTTTGTACAAACCTCATTCCTAGTAATTGCTGGTGGCGGTGGCGGTGCTGATGGAGGTGCTGGGGGCGGTGCTGGTGGTTATAGAAATAGCTATTTATCAGAAACTTCAGGTGGTTCAAGCGCAAGTGAATCTTCAGCTTCTCTTGCGGCAGGGGCTGTGTACACCATAACTGTTGGGGCTGCTGGAGCAAGAGGGGTCGCTGCTACTGATGCTACTAATGGTGGGAACTCTTCACTTGTAGGTACTGGAGTATCTATTATATCTACGGGTGGCGCTGGTGGTAACTATACTACAAATGGTGCACAAGGTGATAATGGAGGCTCTGGGTCAGGTGATACTTGGGCAGGTCGCACAACTGGCGGCTTGGGTATAGCTGGACAAGGTACTAGAGGTGGTAACGCTGGTGGTTCTTCTACATTTTATGGTGGTGGGGGCGGTGGTGCAGGAACGGCTGGTACTGATGGGTCAACAGGACTTGGTACGGGCGGTAATGGGTTAGCATCTTCCATTACGGGTTCATCTGTAACAAGGGCTGGCGGTGGCGGTGGTGGGTCTTGGTATAATAATGCGTTTGCTAATGGTGGCACAGGTGGAGGCGGCTCTGCTAATGGCCCTACAAATGGTACTACAAACACTGGGTCTGGTGGCGGTGGTGCAGGGTCTTCAAGTGGTTCTGGCGGAACTTTAAGAACAGGTAGTTCTGGTGGTTCTGGGGTAGTAATTCTTAGAATGTTAACTTCAAAATACTCAGGCACAACATCTGGCTCCCCCACAGTTTCAACGTCTGGTTCAGACACTATACTTATATTTAATGGCAGTGGTTCATACACCGCGTAGGAGGATTATATGGCACACTTTGCACAGTTAAATGAGGTGAACAGTGTTGTAGGCATACAGGTGGTTGATAATTCTATTATCACTGACGCTGCTGGTGTTGAACAAGAAGACTTAGGTATTACTTTTCTATCCACTATTAATTCTGGCGGTTGGTGGAAGCAAACTTCTTACAATGGTTCATTTAGAAAGAATTATGCTGGTGTAGGTTTTACTTATGATGCTGGCAGAAATGCTTTCATAGCACCAAGCCCCTATCCATCTTGGGTATTAGTAGAAGACACTTGCCAATGGAAAGCACCAACAGATATACCAGATGATGGTCAAGCATACGAATGGGATGAAGCAACAACAGCTTGGGTGGAGATTGTATGACCATAGAGTACAGAGGTGAAACCTTCTCTGGCTACAACAAGCCGAAGGCAACTAGGTGTTGATATAGTAGTTCAACTCATAAAGGTAGCTAATTATGTACTCAATTGTCATCGCTATTATGCTCTCAACAGGTGAGATCAAAATGCCAGTGCTGATGAAGAGTTTTAGCTCTAAGGAAAAGTGCGTGGTAGAACTTATTGAGGTGAGTAAGCTCCCTAATTTTGAACGAGAAGTCCATCTTTTTTTGGGCTACACAGTAGTTAAAGTAGAGCCGAGAGCGACGACTATCGTATTCTGTGTAAAAAATACTGAGAGTATTTAATGTGGTCTAGCCCTTTGGAATTATACCCCGTGCATGTGTCTCCAACTCTTACACCCGAAGGGCAAAGGCCGTTAATTGAACCTACTACATACAAAGTAAATGCAGAGTATCTTGTTGTTCAACCATCAAGAGAACCATACGGGATTCCCGTAGAGTACACACGGAGATTATGGATATGCTAGCAGAATTGATGGCGGCCAATGCTGCCTTTGCAGTGATTAAAAAAACGCTAGTTAACGGCAAGGAGATTGCGGACGCAGGTTCAGCTTTAACTAAGTATTTTGGTGCAAGCCAGGCGATTGAACAGAAAGTTAAAACGGGTAATGGCGATGTGTTGGGTGCTTACCAAGCCAAGCAGCAAATCGAGCGGCAGGAAAAAGAGCTAGAGTTTATGCTCAACAAACAGTCTATTCAAGGCTACTATAAGTACTGCCAATTCCGTGATGAATTTTATAAAAAACAAAAAGTAGCGGCTAAGAAACATAGGGTTAAAGTTAATCAACGTAAAGAAAATTTAGCAACAGGCCTGTTAGTAACAATTATTACTGTGGTTATGATAATAGGGGCTCTGTTTGGTGTAGCCATTTATGTGAGGTAACGCATGGGTATTTTAAAAACGATTTTTGGTAGTGGGGATGTGATTAGCAAAGGGCTAGAGCTCATTGACGATATGCACACCTCAGATGTTGAGATGGTTGAGGCCCGCACTAAGGCTAAAACAGACCTACTAGCGGCTTACGCGCCGTTCAAGATTGCACAACGCTACCTAGCATTAATGTTTGGTGGCTCATACGTTATCTCATTTTGGCTATGTATTGTTCTTGTTTTCTTAGACAAGCCAATGGAACCCGTCATTAAGGTGATGGAAGTGTTTAGTATTTCGATGATTATGATAATTATTGTGACGTTTTACTTTGGGGGCGGGTTAGCTGAAGGCGTGATGAACAAGCGAAAAACCTAGCTATAGTATAGAATAGCAGTTCAGCTACTAACGTTATTACTGTATGTACAGTATTTAGGAAATTTATATGGAACATCGCCCATTAACTGAAAGCGAGAAGCAAGAAATTGCTGAGATGGCGGCAGACAGAGCGTACCAACGATTTTACGCTGTGGTCGGTGAGAGTGTTGTGAAGAAGATTTTATGGGTATTAAGTGCTGGCGCAATTGCGTGCTTGGTTTATTTTAACGGGGATATCCCAAAACCATGAAAAGTTACTTCACTGCTGACGAACTTCGATGCCAACACACAAGCAAAGAGGGGATAACGCTTGAGTTTCTAGAGAAACTTAACGCGATTCGCCATGAGTGCGATTTTCCATTCACTATTACGTCTGGCTATCGTGCGCCAGAGCATCCGATTGAAGCAAGAAAAGCGACTCCTGGTGCACACGCTTCGGGTCGGGCGGTTGATATTGGTGTTCGAGGGGATCGCGCGCTTAAAGTGATTGAAGTGGCACTCAAACACGGCATGACCGGTATTGGTGTGAATCAAAAAGGCGGGTCGCGTTTCATACATCTTGATGATTTAGACGCATCAGGAAAATTCCCTAGACCTACAATCTGGAGTTACTAATGCCAGGCTTTATTATTGCAGATTTTGGAGGTATGTCGACTGCGCTATCTCCAAAAACATTGAAAGCAAACATTGCGACGTACGCAAAAAACTGTGAAGTGGGTGACGGGCGACTAAAGCCACTAAAGACTACAACAGCAGTGTCACCTAACCCATTAACGACATCGGCACAAAGCATATACGAATATACTACAGGTTCATGGTTTGAATTCGGTATGGACGTTGACGTTGCGCGTGTCCCTAACGCGTTTGATGTTACTAACAAAGTTGTCTACACAGGATACGCTTATCCCCGAATTACACGAAATGACATTGCTGTTGGCGCTAGCCCTATGCCTGTGGCTTCATATCGGCTAGGGCTTCCTGCTCCGACAGTGGCTCCAACATTAGCTGTTGGAGGTACGATTGTTGCAGATTCTTTAGACGATTACCGATCTTACTTATACACATGGGTCGATGCGTGGGGAGAAGAATCTACGATTAGTCCTTTGAGCACTTCCGTGAATGTGCGCGATGGGCAGAACGTAACTGTGACTTTCGCGACTGCGCCATCAGGGGCTTATAATTTAGGCACGGGCTCATTTAAGCGTTTGTACCGAAGTAATTCTGGCACTGCGGCTACTGCTTTTCAGTTTGTTGCAGACGTTCCGATTGGGACCACCACATATTTAGATACGATTGCCACTGCAGGTTTAGGTGAAGTTGTACCTACAGTGACTTGGGTTAGGCCGCCAGATGATGATGCGTCTGATTTTCCTTCAGGTCAGATGTTAGGTGCAACTACGTTACCAAGTGGCGCTATTGTTGGTTTTTCTGGTAAAACATTGGTGTACTCTGAGCCTTACATTCCGTACGCTTTTCCGCTGAACTACCGCTATACGCTTAAAGACGACATTGTAGGCATCTCTCCTAACTCGCAAGGGCTAGTGGTTGCTACAACAGGGAAGCCCCATTTAGCTGTGGGGCATGACCCTGCGAGTGTGTCGGTGCTTGAACTAGATGAATACCAATCTTGTGTCAGTAAGCGATCTGTCGTTGATATGGGCGAATCTACTATTTATGCAAGCCCTGATGGTTTGGTGCTAGTTTCAGGGAATACTGTAAGCGTGGTGACTGAAGCTATTTTTACGAGGGAACAATGGCAAGCACTTAACCCATCACAGATTCATGCGTATCGCTACGAAGGCAAGTATGTTGGGTTTACGAACACACAAGGTTTTGTGTTTGATCCTGAAAGCACGGAACAAGCATGGGTGTTTACAGATGTAAGCGCAGCTTGCGGATTCTATTCAGCCAAAGAAGATGCACTTTATGTGGCAAATGGTAGCGTCTTACACAAATGGGCTACAGGCAGTGAACTAACTTACACATGGAAATCAAAGACGTTTGAATCTCCGATACCTATGAATCTAGGTGCGATTAGTGTGGCGTGTGTAGGTACAGTATCCGTCAAGATATACGGGGACAATGTGCTTCGTTCTACAACAGCTTGCACAAATGACACGTTAGTTAGATTGCCTGGGGGATACACCGCATCAGAATGGCGTATCGAGTTAGAAGGCACAGCACATGTTGATTACGTCAAGTTAGCCACTTCGGTAAAGGAGCTTGCTAAAGTTGTCTAGAGAAACTCAGTTACCTGCCATACCTAATAGCAGCGATCCGTCTGTCAAAGCACTCAAAGAGGCGCTTGAAGTTCGTTTGGGTCGGCGCGGTGACGCATTAGATAGGGGGCTCACGCTTCGTGACTTATACGAGAATGGTGTCATTGATGTTGTGGGTTTGCCAGTATTACCTGTTGTTGGCGGAGGATCTGGCGGATTACCGATCAGACCACGGCCTATTATTGGTGATACGAGCCAG
>Ga0206131_10000660_pt1 | contig 46662 bp, 74 predicted proteins | sample Helgoland_Spring_FD_148636 | JGI IMG/M metagenome (GOLD analysis project Ga0206131, IMG submission 148636) | Pelagic subsurface seawater microbial communities from Kabeltonne, Helgoland, North Sea - Helgoland_Spring_Bloom_20160517_1 | ecosystem: Environmental > Aquatic > Marine > Epipelagic ... | reverse complement strand
GTATCTGGCAGAGCATAAGCACATGTCACCCTTTGGTCATGCCTTTGCTAGTTTTCATATCAAGGCACCTATCTTTGTAGCTAGGCAGTTGGTCAAGCATAAGTTCCTGCGCTGGAATGAGATCAGTCGTAGGTATGTAGATGATGAACCTGAGTTCTATGAGCCTGAATATTGGAGAGATAAGAGTGAGGATAAGAAGCAGGGGAGCGGTGGAAAAAGTCAGTCCCAGTACTTCCCTAACATCTATATTAAAGAGGTGGCAGAGAAGGCACTAGGTGACTACAAGAAGATGCTAGGTCAAGGCATAGCACCAGAGCAAGCACGTATGGTACTGCCACAGTCCACCATGACAGAGTGGTATTGGTCAGGGTCACTAGATGCCTTTGCTGATATGTGTAGGCTAAGGTGTAAAGAGGACACACAGGCAGAGACACAAGAGGTAGCATGGGCTATAAGTTTAAAGATGGAAGACCTGTTTCCTGTATCATGGGTGGCACTTAGAGATGAGTGATGACGTAAACAAACCAATAAAAATACTAGAGATAGACGAGCATGAGGATGGTAGTGCAACAGTACAGGTAGAGTGTGACCCTGAGACGTTTGCAGCTATATTCAGTGCAGGTTTTGTACAACTAATAATGAAGGGACTAGAGAAGGATGAACACTGAAGAAATGATGAAGATGTGTCGTTCACTCGCGTACAAGTACAATGCACCAAACCACTTTGACGATCTGGTGTCCGAGGGAATGTTGGAGTGCTTAGAACAAGTGGATCAGGGTAACACGCACGGGGCTAATCTGAGGCGTATGGCTAACCGCGCTATGCACGACTACCTAAACCTTAAGACCCTGCCTGTAACGGTGCCTGTAAGTGACCTGTCGCGGTCTCTGTCTAGGGGTCACGAAGGGAACCACACTTACAGCAAGGAAGGACTAGGCATGTTAGACTTAGCTGTGCATTCCACCGCCGTTCCAATGGGTCCAACTACCGACCAAGCTGACGAGGAATCTGATGCAGCTACGATATATGAAGGCAAGAGAAATCTAATCGACATAATTAGGGTGGCAAGGGAAACTCTTAGCGACAGTGATTGGGAATTGTTTAGTAACTACTACCTGTTGAGTACCCCCACAGTAGAAATTGCAGACCATGCTGGCGTCTCTAGGCAATCAGTGGAGAAGAGGTTAAGGAAGTGTGTCATAAATGTCACAAACAGTATGAAGTTTTAGTGGTCTTGGTTGCGACATTCTAAATTAAGTTGCTATAGGTAAATACAGAGGTCTTCTTAGGGAATATAATATTATAGTAATAAAAGAGGTAAGTATGAATAAAGAAATACCGCATCAACCTTGTCCCTATGAGGACTGTGGATCGTCTGATGCTTTTAGTTACAACACAGATGGTTTTGGTCGCTGTCACTCTTGTCATAAGTCATATCCATCTAAAGGTGGTCGTTACTTTGATTGGGTGGGGTCCAAGTATCCACTAACAGATTTTGATAAGGAGAATGTAATGTCGTTTACACCAAAGAGAATGGAGAGCAATGAAGGTGGTCGTTACACCCCCCTACGAGGGATTAATGCCCGTACTATGGAAGACTTTAAGGTACTTACATTTAGTGACCGTCAGGAATATGTATACCCCAGCGGTGGAATTAAGGTGCGTACCCTGCGAGAGAAGGGGTTCTATGCTAAGAATGGCTTCAAGGGTGATGAACTGTTTGGCATGAACATGTTTACTGCTGGTTGCTCTAAGAACGTAACCATCACAGAGGGGGAACTAGATGCCCTGTCAGTGGCACAGATGATGAAAAGCAGTTACATTAACCCAGTTGTATCACTGCCGTCTGGTGCGCCTTCTAAGAAGCTGTGGGAAAATTGTAAGGAGTGGCTAGACAGCTTCCAAAAGATCATCCTATCAGTAGACAACGATGAGACTGGTAATGCCCTAGCTGATCGTGTAGCCAAGCTGTTCCCAAACAAGGTGTACCGTGTACCACACGATAAGTACAAGGACGCTAATGATTTTCTGATGGACAATGCACATGCAGAGTTTAAGAGCGCATGGTGGAATGCTGCTAAGTACACGCCAGAAAATATTCTAAATACGTCAGATCAGTTTCTGTCGTTGTATAATGATACACCTGACCATACGTATGTACCTACAGGTATAACTGATCTGGACGATAAAATCTTGGGCTTGATGCAGGGTCACTTTACAGTGATCAAAGCACCTACAGGAATTGGTAAAACTGAGGTTATGCGTTTCTTGGAATACAACATGCTACAGCGTAAGGTTCCTATTGCTGCATGGCACTTAGAAGAGACTAAGCTACGTTCTCTGTTGGGCCTTGTGTCGTATGAACTAAGTGACAATCTAACGCGGCGTGATCTGATAGATGAGAAAGGACGCCACGAAGACGTACTGGCTGCAATCAAGAACATAACCAAGGATGAGAACTTCTACCAGTTCTACTTAGGTGATGGGCAGGGTACTGATGAACTATGTGATCAGATACGTTTCTTTAGTCAGGCATGTGGGTGCAAGTATGTATTCTTTGAACCCATCCAAGACGTTGTGGCTGGCCGCTCTGAGGCTAACAAAGAAGAAATGCTGGCAGACCTAAGCGTAAGGCTTTCTAAGCTGTCAGCGGAACTAAATGTGGGCATTGTGACGATTGCTCACACTAACGAAGACGGTGATCCTAAGTACTGTAAGATGATCGGGCAAAGAGCCAGTGTGATCATTGATCTGTCACGGGATAAAGACAACGAAGACCCTGATGAAAGAAACACCACTTACATCACGGTACAAAAGAACCGCCCTTGTAGTGAAGAAGGTCGGGCAGGAAAGGTGAAATTTAACGGTGAGACTTTCACCTTAGCGCAGGAGTACTAAAAATGACTAAAGCAAGAGTTTGGACAGATGAAGAGAAACAGTGGCTTAAAGATAATCTTCGTTATGATAGTGAGACAGGAAATCTTTTATGGACTACCCCAAGTTTACGTGGACGTAGAAAGAGGGATTTGGTAGGTACTAAAAATGGTGGTGGGTATATGTGGTTTTGTAGTAATAGAGGTGGTAAACAATTTATGTATGGTAATCACAGAGTTGTTTGGTTCCTTAACTACGGTAGTGTTCCTAAAATGTTAGATCATATAGATGGGGACAAACTTAACAATAGGGTAGAAAACTTAAGACCTGCAACAAACGGCCTTAACTCAAGAAACAGATTAAGTTACGGTAGTTGTAAGTTTAAAGGTGTGTATATAGTAAGGGATAAGTACCGTTGTCAAGGAAGTAAAGGCGGTAAATTAATCCATGTAGGCTATTTTAAAACTCCAGAAGAGGCTGCGATAGCATACGATAAGTTTGTTGAAGAAGAATTAACACCACTAGAACGACAATTCGCAAAGACAAACGAAGAAATGGGGCTATACGATGATGACACCTGATGCAGAAACAGTATTCGACATAGAGACAGATGGACTACTGGACAAACTAACTAAGATACATGTGTTGTCGTATCAAACAGCAGCTATGGATGAGCCTCGTTCTATCTTTGACTACGATGAAATGCGTGACTTCTTTTTAGAGTATAGTCTGGATCATACTTTGGCGTTGGCTGGACACAACATTGTTCGGTTCGATGTCCCAGCGGTGGAAAAAGTGCTAGGCATTAAGATACGTGCCAAGTTAGTTGATACGCTAGGGCTTAGTTGGTACTTACACCATCAACGTCAAAAGCATGGTCTTGCAGTGTATGGTGAAGAGTATGGTGTACCTAAGCCAAAGGTAGATGACTGGGAGGGGTTATCCAAAGAAGAGTATGCCCATCGTTGTGAAGAAGACGTTAAGATTAATGTCCGTTTGTGGCGTGACCTAAAGAGGAAGTTGGAGAAACTATATGAACAGTGAAGCATGGCGTTTAGTAGACTACCTTACGTTTAAACTTGAGTGCGCTAGGCAACAGGAGGCCCTACGGTGGAAATTAGATGTGTCCAAGGCAGAGGGACACCTAGCAGATTGGAATGAGTGGAAGCTAGAAAAAACAGAGGCGCTGGCAGAAGCTATGCCACCACAGATACAAACTAAGACTGTAATTAGGCCCAGTAAGATGTACCGTAAGGACGGGAGCATGTCTTCTCGCGGAGAGGGCTTTGAGGCGCTGAGAAAGGAGTACAAGCAGCCTGAGACGGTAGAGAGTTTTGTTGTCTGGGTGGGAACTAAAAGAGGTAATCCTAACTCTACTTCACAGATCAAGGATTGGCTGTTTAGCATTGGTTGGCAACCTAGAACATTTAAGTTTGTAAGAGAGAGCAATGGTGATGAACGACAGATCGAACAAGTCAGGAAAGATGGGGAACTATGCCCGTCAGTTAAAAAGCTGGCTGCTAATGATCCTGCTGTTTCTATTCTGGATGGCCTTTCTGTTCTCACTCACAGAATTGGGATACTCAAAGCATTCCTAGAGTGCGAGAAAGATGGTTACTTAGAAGCTGGTGTCGCTGGCATGACTAACACTATGAGGTTCAAACACGCTAAACCTTTGGTTAACCTCCCCTCGGTAGAAAAGCCTTATGGTGCAGATATACGTGGGTGCCTGATTGCCCCAGAAGGTTACGTGTTATGTGGTGCAGACATGACCAGCCTAGAAGACACAACTAAGCGTCACTACATGCAGCCACTTGATCCGGAATATGTTGCAGAAATGTCACAGTCTGGTTTTGACCCACACCTTGACCTAGCTAAACATGCTGGTGTCATTAATCAGCACGACATCGACATGCACAACAATGGGACACAAAGCCTCAAAGCTATGCGTAAGAACTACAAGGTAGTGAACTACAGTGCCACCTATGGCGTTGGCCCAGCTACTCTGTCTCGGACTACTGGTATGAAGCAGGCAGAGGCTAAGAAACTACTTGCTGCATTCTGGGACCGTAACTGGTCTGTAGAGGCTGTGGCTAAGAAGGTACGTGTACGAGAGCCTAGTGGTCTGGGGGGTATGTGGCTAAAGAACCCAGTAAGTGGTTTCTGGTACAGCCTACGAAGCGAGAAGGACCGTTTCAGCACCCTTAACCAAGGGACAGGTGTCTATTGCTTTGACACTTGGGTTAAGCATTGTCGTGAAGATGGTGTACTAACTATCGGACAGTTTCACGATGAAATCATTAGTCTGGTTAAGGAAGGAAAGGAAGCACAAGAGTCAGAAAGTATGAACGACAGCATTAAAAAACTTAACGAAGAGTTGAAGCTAAATGTACTTTTAGGCATTGACGCTCAGTTCGGAAAAAGCTACGCTGACATACACTGAATTTATTTCAGGGGAATGGTTGCAACAGCCCGAAAAAAGTTGCTATATACTAATACCGACACACAAAAGGATATGTGACATGGGAAAGAAAGTTTACGTTGAGTGTTCAGTTAACTGGGCAAAACTGCAAGAATCAGACCGAGACATGGGCAAGAACATGCCAGAGGGTTCTGATGCACGGGCCAAGATCGAAGAGGTCCAAGGGCGTTATACTGTTCAACTAATGTTAGACGAAGACAGCAAGAAAAAGATGGTTGAGGACGGTGTTCCTAACAAGGGAATGCAGGCTCAGTTGTTCAAAGAAGATCAGGACGGTAATGAATACTTCTCCGCTCGGAAGGGTCACTTCAATCCTAAGTTTAAGGATGAGGTAACAGGGGAATATGGAGTTACTATGGGTCCACCACGTGTACGAAAGACAAACGAAGATGGCGTTATCGTACCTTGGGACTTTAATGAAGACGGTCTCATTGGTAATGGCAGTCGAGTGATTGCATTGCTAGATGTATGGGACGGCAAGCTGACCACCTTAGAAGCGATTAAGGTCGTTGAACACGTAGCCTACGAAGCAGACGGGAGTGACTTTTAATGTCAACAGTTACCATCACATTTGAATCCTCTAAAGAGGAAGATGGGTACGACAGTACTACTACATTGGTGCGACACAATGTGGATACTGTAGAAGAGTTAGCGTTCTTCTATAATGAAGCAGCCGTTGCAGGGGGTTGGACTTATATCAAGTCAGTGGCCTTAGAAAAAGAGGATGAGGAAATTGTCTGGTCCGATTTTTGAACCTAAACATGTTTTAGTAGATGGTGACATAGTTGCTTACAGGGCTGGGTTCTCCTCTGAGGGGAAGACCAGTGCAGATGCAGAAGACAAGATAGATGAGGTTATGAACTTTATAGCCTACAAAACTATGTCTTTCCCTGTACCCAGCAACTTCTACACTTTCTTAACTGGGGCAGATAACTTTAGGTTTGATATAGCTAAGTCTTACCCCTACAAGGGAAATAGAAGTAAGTCTGAGAAGCCTGAGTTTCTGCAACATTCAAGGGATTATCTAGTGTCTAAGTACAAAGCAGTTATCAGTTACGGGGAAGAGGCAGATGATCTTATAGCCATAGCAGCTACTAAGTTTGGGCCTAGAACCGTTGTGGCATCTATCGACAAAGACATGCTACAGATACCTTGCTGGCACTATAACTTTGGACGGGATGAGTGGTCACAAGTAGATGAGTGGGGAGGCTCTAAGTTCTTCTACACTCAGATACTAACTGGTGATGCAGCCGACAACATTAAGGGTATCAAGGGTGTTGGACCTGTTAAGGCTGGTAAGTTGCTTAAGGATTGTGCGACAGAAGAAGAACTGTGGTACGCTTGCTTAGAGGCTTATGATGGTGACTATGACCGTGTATTAGAAAATGCTAGGCTACTCTGGCTTAGACGTAGGAAGGAAGAGTTATGGGAGCCTCCAACAGCGAGAGACGTAGACACGCAATAAAGAATGGATACCGCTCTGGCCTTGAGGACGATATAGGAAAAGACTTGACTTCAAGGGGTGTAGACTTTGAGTATGAGAAGCTAAAGATACAGTGGCAACTTGTAGAACAGAAGACCTACACCCCAGACTTCAAGTTACCTAATGGTATCATAATCGAAAGCAAGGGTCGGTTTGTTGCAGCGGATCGTAAAAAACACCTTAAGGTTAAAAGTCAGCATCCGTTTCTCGACATACGGTTTGTGTTTTCTAACTCTAGGGCCAAGTTAAACAAGGGTGCCAAGAGTACCTATGGAGATTGGTGTGACAAGCACGGTTTCTTATACGCAGATAAAAGGATACCCGACGAATGGACAAAGACATCGTAGTTACTTTTAAGGTGCATAAAGCAGACACGGACCCTTACGAAGAGGAGGGTTGTTGGTGGCTAGATTGCTTAGTAGAGGATACAGGCCTAGAGGGTGAAGAGTCAATGTTTGAGGAGGTAATTCCTTTTAACACCTTTGAAGATGCCATTAGGTTCAGGAAACACTTCCTGACTTCAATACAACCAATCGTAATTGATTTCACACTAGGAATGGAGGTAAAGTATGACGGGTAAAACAGCTATCGTATTCTCCTGCGCCCACGTTGATCCAGAAGTCAGTAATGAACGATTTGATTGGTTAGGCGAACTAATCTATGAGGTCAATCCTCATTACATCGTTGACCTTGGAGACGGTGCAGATATGAAGTCACTCAACAGCTTTGACACACGCTACCCCCAAGCTATGTGTTCTCAGAGTTACGAGAGGGACATTGACCACTACAACGAAGCTATGGACAGGCTAAGACGTAAACCAAAGACTAGAAAGTACAAAGTTCCCGCGTGGTACGGCTTTGAGGGCAACCATGAGCATCGTATCAAACGTGCCATAGCGCATGACCCTAGATTGGAAGGAGACAAGTATGGTATATCCTATAGTCACTTACAAACAGATCACTGGTTTGATGAGTACTACGAATACGAAAACTCAGGTCCAGCAATACAGGACTTTGACGGCGTATCGTATGCTCACTTCTTCAGTTCTGGTAATTTTGGGTCAGCTATGTCTGGACTACATCATGCCAATGGTCTACTAGCTAACAGGAACCATAGCAGCACCTGTGGGCATAGTCACAAGCGCGACCTTAAGTTTAAGGATGGGGCGCACCCTAACGGTATCATTGGACTTGTGGCGGGTTGCTTTAAGGGCGCTAAGGAGAGTTGGGCTGGTCAAGCAAACAATGATTGGTGGAAGGGCGTAGTAATTAAGCGAGAGATAAGCAATGGCATGTACGAGCCTGAGTTTGTATCACTGAAACGGTTAAAGGAGTTATATGGTAATGGGGAAGCGTTCTGATTTTGAGCGAGTGCCAAGGGACTACTACCCTACCCCAATACAAGCTGTAGAGCCTCTGATCCCTCACCTACCGTATGCCTTCGATTACTTGGAGCCATGCGCGGGTGACGGGAGACTGATCTCTCATATAAGCGAGTTAACTGGGGGCTTAGGGGAATGTATAGGTGCCTATGACATTGAGCCAAGGCATGACTATGTAAAGAAGATGGATGCTCTCGACATAGAGAGTATTGGAGGCCAGTTTAGCACAGACTTCTATGCTATTACTAACCCACCTTGGGATAGAAAAGTACTACACCCACTAATAGATACGTTCTTGGGTGTATGTCCTGTATGGTTGTTGTTCGATGCAGATTGGATGCACACTAAGCAGTCAGCTACCTTTATGACCTACTGTAAGACGGTGGTAAGTGTAGGAAGAGTTAAGTGGATTGAGGGAAGTAAGAGCCAAGGCAAGGATAATTGTGCTTGGTATCTCTTTGACTACAGTAATGAAGAACAGACGCAGTTTTATGGGAGAATGATACAATGATTATGAGCCACAAGAGTATGGAAGCGTTCCGGGAATATAGTGATTGGGTAGAGGACAAGATAATTACTGAGGGTAAAGACCGCCTGATGGAAAATGCTTTAGGTCTTATGGGTGAGGCTGGGGAAGTGGCTGAGAAGATTAAGAAGAGTATGAGGGACAAGACTGAGGTTACACCTAACGACATTGTAAAGGAACTAGGTGACGTTGTGTTCTATGCTACAGCCTTATCTAACTACTACCATGCTAACTTGGGTGTTACCATCTTAGAGAACATTAACAAGTTAGATGGCCGTGAGGCACGTGGAACAATTAAAGGTAGTGGTGACAACAGATGAATTGGATTACCCGATACTACAACTACCTAAATACTTGGCGGTTACACAGGGAAACTATCAAGCAATTAAATACTATGACTGATGCCGCCTTAAAAGACATAGGCATCAACAGAGGCGATATTAACCGAATGATCTGGCTAGACGAAGATATGATTCAAAGAGGAACGAAGAATGAAAAGTAACTACTTGCCCACAGACTACCAAACATTTATTGCTACTAGCCGTTATGCACGTTGGTTAGAAGAGGAAGGGCGCCGTGAGACTTGGGGTGAGACAGTTGGTCGGTATATGACTAATATCGTATCTCCTTGGCTAACCCCTACTATAGAAGAAGAAGTCTGTGATGCTATCCTTAGCCTTGAGGTTATGCCATCTATGCGTTCTCTTATGACTGCTGGTAAGAGTTCAGCCCGTGACAACACTTGTATGTATAACTGCTCTTACTTACCCGTAGATGATCCTAAAGCCTTCGATGAGGCTATGTTCATCCTGCTCTGTGGTACTGGTGTCGGGTTCAGTGTTGAGCGTCAGTTCATTACTAAGTTGCCAGAGGTTCCCTCCCTCTTTGATAGTGACACGACTGTTGTTATCAAGGACAGTAAGGAAGGTTGGGCTAAAGGTCTCAGACAAGTTCTGGCTCTCCTGTGGGCTGGTGAGATTCCTAAGTGGGATGTATCTAAAGTACGTCCAGCGGGTGCTAGACTTAAGACGTTTGGTGGTCGTGCTAGTGGTCCTGCTCCTTTGGTTGATCTGTTTAACTTCTCTGTGTCTACGTTTAAGGCAGCACAGGGGCGTAAGCTGAGTTCTATTGAGTGCCATGACCTAATGTGTAAGATTGGTGAAGTTGTTGTTGTAGGGGGCGTTAGACGCTCTGCTATGATATCTTTAAGCAACCTATCTGATGATCGTATGCGTCACGCTAAGTCAGGTAACTGGTGGGAACTGAATGGACAACGGGCCTTAGCTAATAACTCTGTGTCGTATACAGAAAAGCCAGATAGTATGTCATTCATGCGTGAGTGGGTGTCTCTAATGGAGAGTGGATCAGGTGAGCGAGGTGTATTTAATCGTGAAGCATCGAAGAAACAGGCGGCTAAGAATGGCAGACGAAATGCAGACTACGAGTTCGGAACCAACCCATGTTCGGAGATCATACTTCGACCGAATCAGTTCTGTAATCTTACGGAAGTTGTCATACGTGCTAACGACACTCTGGAAGACCTTACAAGAAAAGTCCGTCTTGCAACTATACTTGGAACCATTCAGTCAACCTACACCCACTTTCCGTACTTGCGTAAAATGTGGACTGACAATACCTCAGAAGAACGATTGCTCGGTGTGTCACTCACGGGGATAATGGACAACCCGTTAATGACGCTGAAGAACGCAGGGCTAGATAAGACACTACAGCACCTTAAAGAAGTAGCAGTAGAAACAAATAAGGAGTGGGCTGATAAGTTAGGTATCCCAGTATCAACAGCTATAACTTGTGTTAAGCCATCAGGTACGGTTTCACAGGTTGTGGATTCTGCCAGTGGGATTCATGCAAGACACAGCCCATACTATATTCGTACAGTAAGAGGAGACAACAAAGACCCGCTAACACAGTTTATGATGGATCAAGGTATCCCTAATGAGCCTGACGTAATGAAGCCTGACGCTACAACAGTGTTTAGCTTTCCTATGCGGTCTCCTATGGGTGCAGTACACACAGCCGATACGACAGCTTTAGAACAGCTAGAGATGTGGTTGATGTATCAGAGACATTGGTGTGAACATAAGCCTAGTGTTACTATTAACGTCAAGTCAGAGGAGTGGTTTGCTGTAGGTGCATTTGTGTATGAACACTTTGATGAAATGTCAGGTGTATCATTCTTGCCCTTCAATGAGCATACATATCAACAGGCACCATATCAGGAGTGTGCAGCTACAGACTATCATATACTACTTGATCAGATGCCTAGAAGTATTGATTGGAATAAACTATCTGAGTATGAACAAGAGGACAACACTTCAGGTATGCAAACTATGGCCTGTACAGGAGATGTATGTGAGATGGTAGACATTGGATAACTCAGAATTAGTTAAGCCAAGTAGGTCACGTAGAAAGACTAAATACAAGGGTGCAGGTCAGAGGGAAACTTCTGGCCTCACTCCTAAGACAGACAAACAGAAGGAGTTTATAGATGCACTTAAAGAGTTCAGTCAGGTGTTTGTACTGGGACCAGCAGGAACAGGTAAGACCTACATTACTGCCACCGTAGCTGCTGACCTGTACACCACTAAGAAGGTAGACAAGATCGTCATAACACGTCCTATGGTCTCTGTGGGCAAGGACATGGGGTATCTCCCCGGAACCTTAGAGGAAAAGGTTCAACCTTGGGCTTTACCTGTATTAGATGTACTACAGAAACATCTAGGGGCTGGCACAGTGGAAACTGGTATCAAGTCTGGTAACATTGAAATGGCACCCATGTCTCTTATGAGGGGTCGTAGTTTTGATGATGCTTTTATAATAGTTGACGAAACACAGAATATAACTACCCATGAGTTAAAGATGTTGTTGACAAGAGTTGGAGAATGTTCTACAATTGTCCTTAATGGTGATGTACAACAATCAGACTTAAAGGAAGCAGATGGTCTATCTAAGGTGATCCACTTAGCTAAGAAGCATATGCTACCTGTCTCTATCATTGAGTTTGGTGTTGAAGACATTATCAGAAGCGATATCTGCGCTCAATGGGTAAAGGTATTTATGAAGGAGAAGCTATGATCTATGTGTATATAGTTGTACTTAGTATTATGAAGGACGGGGAACCACACTTCTCTGTACGCGCACCTAATGCAACTTACAAGACAGAAGAAAGGTGTCAGGCTGTAAGGGAGTTAAACATGCTTTACTTACTTGAAACTAAGCCTGACCCAAAGGCAAAGTTCTTTAGTCAGTGCGTAGGCTTACCGTTTAACATGAAGGATAAAGGAGACTTGTAATGAAAGAACCTGTAGTAATTAAGCTAAACCCCTCTGAGAACAAACTAACAGAAGTTGATCAACAGTTTGTTATCCTAGAGAACCAACAGCGTGAGGTTAGAGAGCAAACTAAGGAGATTAAAGACAATGGCTAAGTGGAAGGAACTGGTGTCGGAGTTTGACAGTGACATGGTTAATCACCCTCCTCACTACGGTACAGGCGATATAGAGTGTATTGATTACATCGAAGACTTCTTGACCGAGGAAGAGTGGATCGGATACCTCCGTGGGAATATAGCCAAGTACTTACATAGGTGGCGTTATAAAAGCGGGTTGCAAGACTTGGAAAAGGCTGCATGGTACATGGACCGACTACAGCTAACACAGGAGGTAGATTGACCCTGATGGAAATACCTGATCTGATCTCTATCATAGTCGTATTGCAAACCCTTCTTATACTGTGGTTGACGGGTAAGGTCTCCAAGCTAGAAAGAGATACAGACCTGTCTATGAAGGTGCCTATGTACGCCCTGTTTCAACACATAAACAACGACCATCCAGAACTATGTGGTAAAGAATAAAAAAAGCCCCTGCGTCCAACTAAGGATACAGGGGCTTTACTTTTTTGTATATAAGGTTTTGTTTATTTGTTGCCGAAGAATTTACTTACTGACCTTAAACCTATGCTGGCACTAACAATCCCACCAAGGGAAATTTGATACCATTGAGGCATTGATTCAAGGGCTGCAAAACCATTAGCTACTACATCTTCTGCCCAAGCAAAAGGTAAGAACGCAAGTACAAGTGGCACCGAGAATAGGAGTGTAATCCATTCATCTTTCCAAGAGTTCTCCGTAGCCTTTATTGCCGCTAAGTCCCAATCAATTTCGCCAGTTAATTGCTTTTTCCTAATCTCTGCCTCAGTTAGCTTGAGTTGTGTCTTACCATCAATTATACTCGTAGCTAACCCTGAGAGACTGCTAATAATTGCTCCAATCATTTCTTGTTACCCCCGTTAAGATACAAACCAAACCAAGCTGCCCCTGCGCCAACTATAACACTAACGAATCCTGCTTGGGCATTGTTTGGCGAACTTAAATCCATAAACCAGTTACAGGTTTGATAGAACACAATCATGTAACTTAGTATAAGTAGCCTTGGTGCAATTCGCCATGCGTCTAGTTTCTCTGGTGTCATTCATCGTCCTTTCAATCCATCTATAATTTCTTGTGCAGAAGGTCTACGTTTCTTAAAGTCGTATACACATTCAAAACTCTGAGGGCATTGCCTGTATGCAGCGCCATACTCATACTTAGGTATCAAAGGTGTTGGATAGAATGTAGCAGATGAACCGTTAGGTCCACGATACCAACATTGTTGAACTCCCATTATGCTAACCCGTTTCCACAGCTTACAGATAACCATCTTAGGCTCTTTAGCTTCTAGTACCCCTACAGTGAAAATTAAGGCTACACAAAACCACAATGCTTTTACCATGAACCCGTGCCTACCCCAATTAAATATACCCCGCCAAAAACAACGAATAGGATACCAAGGGACAGTGCAAACATAGCCATGTTATTTACGATCTGTTTCTTAGCTTCCATAGCCTTGTAGACAGTTTCTTCACGTTCTTTTCTTATCTGCCTTCTTAGCTTGATCATTTCATCCCAAGTTTTAGGGCCAAATCTCATATTTAAAAGGAACATCAATTCCTTCTGTTGGGCCGCTAACTTTTTCTTATGGACAATTATGTCGAAGGCTTCCTTTTCTATACTGTCAGCAGACGTTAGCTTCTGTATAGTTGAAGGTGACTTTCTTTGTTGCTCTGCTTTATGAAGGTCAGAGGCGGCTCCGAACCACTCCCCTAGCTGCCCCATAACGTCTTCTATCTCTCTGCCATGTTGTACTAATTTCTTGGTCATTGTGAAGGCGGCAGTACAGGCTGATATGGCCGTTATGGGGTCTAGCATTAGTCTCTCTCCATTACCTCAAGCATCCTTTCAAGGGACTCTTTAATTCCCTTTATGTTTTCTTCTATCTTACCTAACTGTACGGCTTGAGTAATTGAGGATGTTTCAACAGCCTTAACATCGGCACTTATTCTAACTATAGAGGCGTAGTTGGCATCTACGTCTGCCCTCATCTGTGAAATAGCCCAAACTATCATTGCGGCTTGTACTACCAAGGCAAACATAAGACTTGCCGATATATTTTTATTCATTACCCAAAGTTCATCCCCCCTAGTCACAGGGGTAGGCTTTCCAGTCTAACTGAAAATGAGGACCATCCGGGAACTTCTTCCAGTCGCCACCCCAAACAATCTTAATGTCTAACTCCTCTGCTGCCTTCTTCATAGCATCACCAATGGGGTAGAACTCATCCCACTCCCACGACACAGGATAAGGTACAACATCTACTGCATGTCCTGTCAGGTGACGAGACTTAAGTGTAGTTGACTTGCCTGTCTTCTTAAGCATACGCTGACGTTCAATGTTACGAACACCCTCAGTTACACTAAAGTCTTTTTCACTAATCTCTAATGCTCTTACAACAACAGCAACCATGTCAGGATGCACCCCAGACAAGTTCTGCTTACTTCGTAGTCCTAGTTTGTATCCCATTGGTTGCTCCTTAAGATGGTTTAGTGGGCCATGTGATTGTATTAGGAAATCCAGCTTGTGAGGGTACGTCACGCAATGATTGACGGTAAGTAGCCCAATCGTCAGACATGGTAACATCACTGTTAGCCATCCAATCAGTTTCAGCTAATTTATCGTCACGTTCTTCACGCACTTGTTCTTCTGTTACTATTACGTTAGGAGGACTAAAATTTGTCCCATCATATAAATGCCCTATCCCAACCCCCTTTGGACAGAGAACCCAAGAGACTTCATTTTTAGTGTCAGACAAAATTGTGTTGGACACGACCCCATCAGTTATTTCTGCATAAATAGTCATGTTGTTCCCCTTAAAATGTAATGATTGTTACTATACCGCCAGTGCCGTCACCGCCATTACCTGCAGTATCTAGGCTACATGCTCCACCAGCGCAAAGCCCAGTGCCATCACCGCCCTGCCCATCACCGCCCTTTCCACCCCAGCCATAGCTACCATCTGTAGGAGTAGCACCGCCACGACCACCTGTGGCCCTGTCATCGTTATTGGTGCTGCCAGCAGAAATTCTATTCGCAATGTTGTTAGCCGCTTGAGTGGCAGTAAGAGAGGCCGCAGTTCCGCTGAAAAAAGTACCATTGTAAGAGGGTCCACCAGTGCCACCTACAACGTGAAAAATAGTTCCTACCGAGGTAAGCCCACCGGTACTTCCCGCAGTACCCGAACTGGTTGATCCTGACCCACCAGCACCAATGGTTACAGAAGCACTAGATGGCATGTTTGAGGCTAAGATACCCTTCATCTTTAGCCAAGGCCCAATACCCCCCGTCTGGCTTGTTACGGAAGTTACAACGCCACCACCACCACCACCCCCCGACGCATAAATAAGACACATTGTTCCAGAGGAAGGTTTAGTCCAAGTTCCGCTGCTAGTAAATGTTTGTACATCGGCCCCACCACCAGCAGCGGCCCAAGATATGTCAGTACCATCCGAAGTTAACACTGTTCCAGCAGCACCCTTTGCAAGCCTAGCAGTAGCACCAGAGGCATTACCATAAAGGATAGAACCCCTAGTAATAGCATCTAGTTGATTAAGTTCTGAGGCAGAAGCAGTCATACTGGCATCTAGGGTAATAACATCCACCCAACCATTGTTAGCCTCATTCCTAATCTTAAGAATGTTAGTGTCTGTCTCATACCACCACTGATTTGCAACCGTAGTCCCGGCCACTGATGGGTCAGCATCCCCACTAGAATTAGAAGCTAGTGCTTGTATGGCAGCATTAAGGGCTGTCCTAGTAGCAGGAAAACTCAAATTGGTTATAGTCTCTGCGCCAAAAGAGTACTGTGTCATTACGTTAGTTCCTTTCCGTAGCCCTTAGCTACATAGTCTAGGGTCACACTATTTGTACTTGCCGATCCCCCAGTAAAAGTGTTAATAGTGAACCCAGTTCGGGTCTTGTTTGTTATTGTGTATCTGTCACCATTAGTTAGGTTAGCTAAGGATAGTCCTATAGCTGGTGTAACTGCAAAGGCATCATCAAAGGTAATATTAGTTGTTCCTGTAAAAGTTATATCACTTCCAGAGGTAGTCCTATCCTGCATGTCTACTGTAGCTGATAAGGCACTTACGACAGGGGTAGCATTAGAGTTGGTGGAAGACAGTAATAGCCGAAACTCAAAGGCCCTAGCTGTTATGTCAGATACAGAGAATGCTTGCCAATCAGACCAAGTAGGTGTTCCAGTAGGGTCATCGTCGGTATGTCTTAGTTGTATAGATACCGAGGTGTCACTGTATTGAGTAGGATCACCGTCAAACAAGGCTACACCATCACCCCTAGCATCAAACAGCCCTGTAGCACTATCAAATCTGTCTGTATTATCAAGCCTTGTGCTGGTGAAAGAGAAAGACAACCTGCTAGTATATTTCTGACCTAAGTCAAGAGTGTTACTAAAGTAGTATATCCCAGAGGAAACATACCCAGAGAAGTCATCTAATTCACCATCCCTATCATCAAACAGACCCGTAGCAGCATCAAATAGTAGGGAGCCTCCCAGTTCTAAATAACCGCTGCTATTTTTAGACACATTAGACTTAACACCAGCAAAAGAGGGATTCTCCGTTAGTGTAGCTACAACATTAAGGTCTCCAAGCCCTATAGAGGTAACTACAAACACAGCAGGGTTTACAGAGGCGTTAGACCCACTTGTTGTATCATCTACAGCCTTAATAAAGTAAGTTCCGACACCAGCGTTTTGTAAAGCAAGGGTACTACTACCTACCTGTACTTCTGCTATATCCTCTGCTTCTGAGTATACTGCCCCACTGGTTAAAGAAGAGTACCTTATGATATAGTGGGCTAAGTCTAGGTCAGCTACAGGGGTCCAACTAAGGAACAAGTTACTTCCAACTACGTTACCATCAAAGTTAGTTACATCAGCAGGAGGTACACCCAGTGTTTCTACAGCATAATTAAGTATGGTGTTATACTCACCATGTACACCAAGGGAGTTAGTAGCCCTAGCCCTTATATCGTAAAGGGTTTCCTCTATGGCAACAACCTCAACCCTCTCTGTACCTACAAAGGCACCCATAGTTGCTATAGAGGTGTAGTCAGCTTCATTAAACTCAACTAAGGACTTTCTAATCTGCACCTCTGCTGTATCTAGGGTGTTGTCTGTGTTGTTAATGTCAAGCAAAAGAACACCAAGGGTCTTACCCTTGACCTTCCTTAATTCAGTACTAATATTTATACCAAGGTTAGGTACTTCAAAAGGTGACAACAAAGTAGTGTTATCTCTTTCATAGACTACACCATCGTCTACCTCATCATACACAGATTCAGCAGTTTCTCTTAGGGTCATGTTAACTTGTAGATCAAGTCCGTCTGTAAGACCAAACGACCAAGATAACACTTGAAACTCTTTGTTAGTCCAACCAAACCTAGTGTTAGTAAGTCTTACATTGTCACCAACCTGTAGTCCTAAAGTTCTAAGGCCAAAGGCTGCGTTGATAGTAAGTTGTTGTCGATTGCTCTCTAAGCTAATCCTAGCAATACGTCTTGCTTCTATACTATTATCAGTGAAGGGGAAGTCCACATCAGCAACAGACTCTTGTCCATTATCTGCACTAACGAAGGCTGAATTAGTAATCTGTGGGTAGTCAGTGATCTGAAAGTTAGACTCTGGACCTCGGAAAGTACCCTTGACAGTGTTAAAGTTATCTCTGCGTGAATGCCTTGTGCTTACATCTATACTAGAACGGAAATCATCCTCGTCTAAGTCCATAACTGTACTTGTCCAGTAAGCAGGTTTCATACGCCACTTACCCTGAGAGTACCACAATGAGCCACCCATACAAGTTAATAGATCACTTAGTAATTCATATGGTGTTAGTGCAGTAGTGAAAGTGCCATTACAAGTATACCTAGTAATCTCTACAACACCTGTGTCTCCTGAATCTGCATCTGGTACTGCTGTAGCTGTAAAGACAGTCCCTACGTTATTGTTGGCAGACCCGTATAATGTAAAGTCAGTATTACCCACAGTTTTAATCTTGTACTCACCACCTACCTGTATCTTAATCACAGGGCTACCTACAAGTGTATCACACACAGTAGCAGCAGTGTTAACAAGGGTATCATCAATGTTAGCCACATTCTCACTTAGACCGTAGCTTGAGGTCAAGTAGTCTCGTAAGCACAGGGCTGGGTTATCTGACCATGCAGTTGTAGAAGTGGCAGGATTATAGACTTTCTTGCCTTTAACTTCTGCTGTAATAGTGGGCATACCATTGGGGAAGGCGTCAGCATCGTGTTCAAGACGCACATACATGTAGGCTATACCTGACAGCTTGTGTTCTGAGGTCCAATGTTCGGACTCTGCTATAAGGTCAGTGTCTGCTGATTGAGTTGGAGACCCATTATGAAACTTAAACCTGACTAGGTGTGTGACTGAGGATTGATATACCCACTCATAGTGACCACTAGAGTTTAGCTGCCTAACTCTTTTTAAAGTATTCTTAACGTACTTCGCTGGGGAGGTTACATTACCACTAATGTCTAAGGTTACTACTTCATCGTTAATATATATCGTATCAAATGATTCAACTTCATGACCAGCTACAGCAATAACACGATGAAAGAGTCTATTGTTAGCCCCTGTAGACTCGTCATATACTATAGCCCCACCAACACGCATCTTACCATAGATAATCGGATGGTCTAGTGCTGAACCTCCTGTGTTTACCTGATAACCACGATTAGCACCAGATGCTTTAGGCTTGGGGCTAAGGGCGTTTAGGGCTAGGCCAAGGGCCATCCTCCCAAGAATCTGTAGGCCACCCGCTTGCATAAAGCCAGCCATAAAGAGTCCACCCGCAGAACTAACAGCTAACCCTACAGAAATCGCAGTGTACAGGCTAAAGACTACCATACTATAAAACCCTCTCGTACTTGGTTTCTACCTCTTTATAACCTAGTCGGCTTAAAAACTTTCCAATGGGTTTCTTACTTGAGGAAGATGCAATCAACCTGTATATACCGTCTTCTTTCATGCAACCCTCTACAAACTTAAATAGACGCCTAGCTACGGTAGACTTCCTATAGTCTTTATGTACGTACACTGCATCATAGCTACCAACCAACTCACCCTTTGCTGTAAGAGGACTTGTAATTATCACAACAAAATAGCCTATAAGCAGTCCGTCTTTTCTAACAGTGAAAAACTTAAGTCTTCCAGATTCCTCTAAGGCAAAATAAGAGTCCCAGTCTATAACAAGGGTTTCAGTAGGGTGGCCTGATTCTTCCCACTCAAGTTCAGCTAAGGGAGTTACCTCTTGCTCTGCGTAGGACAAAAACTCTTGCTGATACTTAATCATCCGGGGCGACCCCACAATGTATCTCTATCTTGCATATCTTCTATAAAGTCTAAGCCTAAATCTGTAGGGTACACAGACTTCTGATAGCCAGATGTAAACCGAGCAACCCTAGCCCTTTCAAGATCAACCAGCTTGTTTTCCACTAGGAGTTCTATGGTTGTTGTTTCGGCAGACTCAGATATATTCATCTGATCCATGTAACCTGAGAATATCGAGTTTAGTTCAGTTGGTGCGCTAGTAGTACCAAAGTATATATTAGCTACACGGCCCTGATAAGGCTCACTGAGAGCCAAGGACAATGCTGGGTCAGATACCCCACTAAGAGTTATGTTAGCACCCTTTACGTCTAACTCAGAGGTCTCTTCAATGGTTGAGATGTTTAGTATGCTACCTACACCAGTGTACGTTACTGTAGGGGATATAGGAAGAGTGCCTTGTCCTGTCCACATACGAATAGTAGTAGTGTCAAAGATAAGTTCAACAGCAAAGAAAGGGTAAACCGTGTCTGCATTTATGTTAGTGTCTGTCGTAGCTGTCAGGTCTCTTGAGCCATAGTTGGACATAGTATTTCCTTATACAATAACTTCCACAGCTTCAAACGATATACCGTAAGCGGAAGCATTATTTATTGACCAAGAGGTTACATTTTCTGCTAACCTAAAGACCCCTTTAGGGGAACTTAACACTGCTGTGGAACCTGTGTATGCACTTCTAAGTGAAGGCCATATCTGTATTGTACCATCACCTGTTTGGTCTAACAACACTTGATAAAGTTTAGAAGTACCAGCGGAGCCTAGCTGAATGTAGTCACCAGCCTTAAGTGTACCTGTCATAACTACAGTGGCAGAGTCAGCACCAATTGTACCAGTTACGACACAAGAACTAACGTCACCCCTTGGTGTAGCATAGTCAGGATCACCTAATAGGAATGTACCCTGTTGGCCCTTAAGACCTACTAGCATAGCCTTCCACTCAGCAGCTAGATCACGTCTTGTTGATGGTATAGTAACTGAGGCTTCCCACCTTTGACCACCATGTACTACAGTCTGTTGTTTATACGTGAAGGGAGACTGAGAGGTAGCTACAGCATTGACTGCACGTAACTCAATACTTTCAATCCCGATAGTAGTTGGTGTACTTAGTGGGTACGTCAGTGCCATCTGTTATACTTCCTTTACCCGAAGGTTGCTTTCATTTGTCCACCACGGCGACGATCACTAATGATAGAACTCTTAGTCATATTAGCAATCTGTGGTGCAGCCTGTGCAATGAGTTTCTTAACACTCTCGTCACCATTAGCAGCAAAGTTAAAGTTCTGATGAATTACAACGTCACCAGCACCACCCTCTGCCTGTACCCCTAGCTTACCATTGGCACCACGCTTGAGTGGCATAATAGCTTCTGGGCCAGCTTCACCCATGAGACCTGTACGACCTGCACTCATAGGGAAGGTAGTTGGAGAACCTACGACACCCCCACTAGCGAAAGGTATTACGTTGCCACCGTACATAGCATTACCATTAGCACTTCCAAAGAAGTCCATAATACCCCCCGCAATACCAGACCTACTACCCGCTTTAGCACTTCCTACGAGTTGTTGAACGACAAGAACTTCGTATAACTCTTTTATGATAGCCCTAGCCATAGATTTAAAGGCATCTTTAACTGACATTGTTCCATCAACAATAGACATGAAGGCATCGCCCATACTACCAGCAATACTATCTGCCAAGGCTTCCTGTGCTTGCCTCTGCTCTTCTATTACCTTATTCTGTTCCTCAAGTACCTTAGTTCGTTGTTCCTCTAGGGCAACCCTCTCAGCTAGACTACGAAGTTCCTTTTCACTAGCCTGAATGTCAGCGTCTTGGTTCTGGAACTTAAGTTGCATATAGACTTCTTCTTTTCTACGTGCATGGTCCTCTAAACCAAACAAAGCCTTACTTAACTCTATCTGTCTTTCCAGAGCCTTGATTGGGCCTTCCATGGTTTTTGGTTTTGTGCCTTTTGGTGCTTTAGGGGCTTTACCTTTAGCGCCTGCAACTCTGCTTTGTCCATAGGCTTGATATGTCAATAACATCTGATATTCTGCGTCTGACATGCTAACAAGACTAGCTGATATTTTTTCACTAACTTTTAACTGCTTGTCTTTTTCCTCAGTAATCTTTTTGTTTATGTTGTAAGAGAGAGTAAGACCATCATAGATAGCCATTTCTAAATTTAGGTTCTTTCCTAATATTCCTTGTTCTTTAAGTGACTCTTCATAGGCATCCCTAGCTAACTCAGCTTTCTTTTTGGCAACCTGCTCTGACTTACTACCATAAGTAGCTTCAAGTGTAGAAATAGCGGCCTTATCCGTAAGTTCTTTTCTGCGTAAAGATATAGCGTCTTGTATAGCTTTTATAGCATCTTGATCAGCTTTCTTTTGGTCGGCAGCAGCTTGCCTGTTAGCAAAGTATAGTTCTATGTAGCTTCTTTTTAAGTCTTGAACTTTATCAACAGTAGCTTCTAACTGATCTCCTGTTTTACCCATACTAGCTTCTAACTCAGCCCCTGTAAGTACGGTTAGAGTAAGCTGCCTATAAAACTCTCGCATCTTATCAGGCATGTTTTCTAAAGTACCAAAGGTAGCTTTTAGAGTATCTCTAATTTTAGCAGCAGCAGTTATTCTTTCTGCGTTTGTCTCTAAGTCTCTTATGCTGGCAATTTGTTTTTGTATTTCATAATACTGCTGTACTGTAAGACCTAAATTTTTTGCCATAACTTGTACGGCTTGATTGGCACCCCCCATTGCTTCTCTTGCATAATCACCAAAACTTTTACTTGCTATCGTAAGATTATCAAACTGTTGATTCAACATTTTAAAGGCTTTAAGCTGCTCTAGCTTGGTTATATCTTCAAGTAAAGGTCTTACAACATTACCCCATACACCAAAACTATTAATTAACTCAGCAGTAGATTGGGTAGCAACTGTAACAGCTTCTTTAAACTTATCCATAGCCTCTATAGAGTCATCTATTCTTTCTTTAAAGGTCTTAGAGGCCCCAGAAGCATCATATAAACTCTTTAACAACATAGTACCTATTGACAGGCCAATACCAACAACAGCCCCATAAACACCGGGAAGTAGACCAGCAAGTTGTGTACCCTGTTGACCAAAAGCTACAAGTGCGCTAGTACCTGACTGCACCTGTACAAAGAAGTCACCAACCTGATAACCTACTTGTTGGGCATACATACCAAACTTATTCATTCCCCTTGAACCAGCTTGTTGAGACTTAGCAAACTGTAGCTGTTCAGCGGTCATTGCTTCCAAGGCTTTGACGTATTGCCAACTTGCCTTAGTGGCTTGACCTAGAGTCACCCCTTTTTTCATAAGGGCGCGTTGGCTTTCTACCCTAGCTTTTCTTAAAGAGCCTTCTGCTAATGTGCCTTTATTTTGTGCAATGGCTACATTAAGGAGTTGCTTCTGCATAGTGTTAAGTGCTTTTTCTGCATCTATAACAGACTTCTTACCCCTAACTTCAATATTAATTGCTATAATATCATCAGCCATTGTTTACCCTCATATAAACTCCGTCAAGCCTCTTAACCGCTTCTACTTCCCAAGCTGTCATAGGCGTGTCAGTTAGTTCTTTCCATGCTTTTATTTGTTCGTATGTTATCGGGTTAGGGCCACTAAAGCCACCAGTTCTTGAGTTGCTTAATGAAATAAAGGCAGACCAGATATGAGCCACAAGAGTTGGGAAGTCGGGTCCATCCAATTCTTTAAGTTCTAATCCTGTCTGCCTTTGTACTTGTTCCAAGTGTTCTCTCTCGGTGGTTCCAGATTCATCACGCTGATTAAGTTTGAAGTTAAATTCAGCAAACTCAACTAGGTCATCAATCAGCCCTTGGTAAAATCCAGTGAGTCAGCTACAGCCTCCTCAAGCTGCTCTTTGATCCAAAACACTTGTTCGTAAATCTCTTTGGCTGCTTCTTCTGAGCATTTAGGCTTCTTACCATCGTATGTGATATTCCAAGACTTAGTTGCCTTGACTAACACTTCTAGGGTAGCCTCTTCAATACTCTCAGCCGTAATATCGACCTTCTTTTTACCTTGGGCTTGCTTAAGCCGTTTATTAGTTTGATGGTGCAATACACTCTTGTACTCTTTAGAGTGGGGTGCATACATAGTAATTGTCATCTCTGTCTTATCATCGTTAGTCAGAGGTTCCAGTGTAGAAGGGTGTACGATAGTAACGTCTACAGTATCACTGGTCGGTGTTAAGTTCTTTAAGTCCATTGTCAGGTTCCTTGGGTCAGGGTTATGTCGGGTTAGTATATAAAATGGGGAGCATCAGACCCGACACCAATGCCCCCCGCCCTAGCTAGCAGGGATTAGATAGAAGCGTTAGCTTCGCTACCTATGTATCAGTACGAGTAATCTTCAAGTTAGTAGAAGTGGTCGTATCGAATAGGGATGTGAAACTTAGGCTAATGATACGGCTTGTTGGGCCATCTACACCTACATCAGCAGAGTTGATTTTAACTCTTGGGAATAGGAAGGTGTAAGCATTAGCAGCAGTTGGGTCGTTGACAGATACTTGAATAGCTGATTCTGTTTCATTAAGAAAACGATTAATCAGGGCGTCATCTTCAAAGTATGCTGAGAACGAACCTGTCACTTCTGCACGACCAACCTCAAGGGCCGGGGTCTCATCGGACCCGACAACAAAGGTAGGTGCAAACGAGTTAGCCACACTAAAGTCAATAGCGGTAATGATTGCAGAGGCTGCAAGGCCAGCTACATTGTTACCAATCTGTAAGTCACCTGAATAGGCATCGAATGGAGAGTTAGTGCTTGCTGCGTCCTGTGTCTTCTCTGTGGCACCAATAGTCATACCCTTGCCAACCATACCAAAGGTAGTAGTTACCATCTGATTAGGAGCAATAGAGATACCCATAGTGGAAACAGTCTGACCTGTAAACAAACGAGCCTGATCAATATCAGCAGAGTAGTCTTCAATCGAGAAGTACTTAGGTGTTGTACCAACTACAAGAGTGTCGTTAGTGCCTGAGTCTACAAAAGTATTAAGCATGACTGACTCAAGGAATGGGTCGAAGTCACCTTTACGGAGGTCAACTACAATATCACCAGCAGACTGTTTGTTACCGTGACGTTCATGGCGAGGCATACGGTCAGCTTGAATGTCAGTACCAGCAACCAAGTCTTTAGTTAAGTTAAGACCGTGTGAAGTGAATGGGATGTTCTGGAAGTTACCAGCAGGGGTAGTTCCGAATGTGGACTCAGTGACATAGCTTAGGCTAGATCGTGAACCCTGTGCGAAGGTAGGCATGTATTATTCTCCTAATTGTATATGTACCAGCCGATATTAATCGGTATGTAGTACCAAGGTGTATCCAAGAAGCCTTGTTGTCTTTCGGCATAGTCTATTGATACGTTAAAGTTGTTTAGTGATACGTCTGTGGCAGCTTCAAAGTTCTCTATTACAGTGTTAGCGATACCATCAGCAGTTGCTGGGCCATTACCCTCTGGACAGTACACAGTAACTGAGTATAAACCTTTATATAGTTGAGAAGGATTTAAGCCTCTTACAGCAGGTACACGTGTGACAGGAATATAGCTAGACTTAATGAAGCTAGTACCAGTCGTAGGGTCGTAGGGTACATTGTCGAAGGCTATTGGAGGTATGCCAGCTATGTTAGCTAACTTGCTTTCCAAAGCGGCTCTAATGTCTGAATGAATACTAGCCAAACTTTATCCTAACATTCTCAAAGACTTTATGGGCAGGTACATTATTTTCAACAGACCCATTTTCTACTTCCCTTACGTGGGGAGACCTATTCCTAAGCACAAAGCCATCAATCTTATCTTTACCCAAGGCAGTTATATCGCTGTATAGTTGATCTAGTGCTATAGCTTTGTGAGACTCTGGGTTAGGGGACCGCTTTTGAGCGTTTCTTGCACCTGATGACCTGCTACGTCCACCACCTTCACCACGGGCTTTGATGGAAAATGACTCTACATATGCACCAGAGTAGACAGGAGAAATCATAACGGTGTAATCAGCTATTTGTTTAGCCTTAACCTTAAGACCCCTACTAACTGTACTATCTATCCTACCCCTAATGTCACTAAAGGTTTTCTGTATACTCATTATTCCCTCACATCACAGATGTAACATATTGCAATACCATTAGAGAAGATAGTAACAACAGAAAGAACATTAACTGTGTCTCCATTGCCTGTTATCTGATCCTCATCATCTGGCACTACAGCTAGGCTAGAAGCGGAAATAAGGCACTTACGAGTACCTCTGCGTATCTCATCAATGTTACCAGCTATACCATTATCATAGTTGTAGAAGTAACCAGTAAAGGAGTAGTCAGTAGTCGCTGATCCAGTAACAGTACCATTGGCAGGGTTATAAGTGCCAGAGGTAGTCACCTTATTAAGTGTAAGGGGTTCACCAAACCTATTAACTAAGTTCAGCAAGTCATATGGTCTAAACGACATGTTAACCTACCTTAGTCATACGATGAGTTGTAGTCTTCACCATTATAGCTTGGTGGGTTCTTAAACCTGTCTCTGCGGAAAGAAGGCTTTATACGATCTGTATTCTCTCTCACAGCCTGTACGGAGGTCTTAGAGATACCACCAGCGTAGATGCCTATGTTACCACCAGCAGTCTTAGCTTGGTACTCTAAGGTGTCTGCCAGTGACATATACTGTTTAGCTAGGTCAGAGTAGTCAGCACTTAAAGCACCGTCTAAAGCTGTTGTTACCTGTCTTGAGTACTTAGAGGCGATAGTCCTAGCTGACCAACTAGCAGTATGATAAATAGAGTTACCATTCTGGCCTAAACCAAAGGTTACTTCCTCATCTTGTAGCTGTTGGTCAGCAGTGTCAGTATCACCTACTAGGAGCCTAACAGAGTTAAGACGTTGGGCTGCATCTGCCGTTCCAAGATTTGTTGGGTCATATGTCCACCCCATCGTCTACTCCTGCTTTAGTCTTCTAATATACCGTCTCTTATTTCAAAGAACTTATCTTCGATCCATCTGTTGTTTCGAAGGTAACTTCTCAGTAGTGCGCGTTGTTTAGCATCTATCTTAGACTGCTTAACTTTCTTTTCGGTGTACTCTGTATTACTGTTAGTGTTAGCTTTTACTTCTGCGTTAAGAAGTCCTATCAGCTTGTCTAGTTGTGGGCCAGTTAGTTCACTTAGCCTATCTCCAACTTTAGCTTGTTTCTCTAATTCTCTGTTGTGGTGGATAAAGCCTTGAACATACAAACTAGCTACAGCATCTGATCCTATGCCACGATTTAACCAGTTATAGTGGTCTTGGGTTTCCCACTGTTTACCGTCTGAGGTAAATGGTCTCTTTACGAAAACAGGCCAGTCTATCTGCCAGCCAAGGTATGAAGGGTGCATTGTCGGGGTATCCTATATAGTGTAAGGCAGGGGACACCTAAGCCCCCCACCAAGGTACATTTATTGTACGATGTCTTTAAAGAAGTAGCCCAAGTCTGCGCCAACAACTTTCATGTCGTAAGACATTTTAACTTGGATATGTTCAGCGATTTGCTGACGCTTCAGTGCATCATCCGAGAAGGATTCAACAGTGATACCCAAGTTGTTTGCACCGGGAATATTGTTCCAAGCGAATGTCATACCAGCAGCAGGGGTCATAAGACCAGCACTTGAAGGTGTGTGACACAACAGAGCATGTTTACCACCGATAAAGGCGTTGGCTTCAGCAGCACCCTCAACAGCAGTGTTATTGACAGCTTCCATGACGAAGAAGTTCTCTACCTCAAAGATTTCAGCCAACTTAGCGTCTGTAATCAACGCTGGGTTAGCTACGGTAGAACCACCGTTCAAACGTGCCAGAATGTCTGGGTGATTGATGAGTTCGTCCCGTGTTACCTTACCAACAACCATAGTGTTTGGCTTGTAGCCGCCCGACTTGAGTTGCATTGCACGACGAGCATCAGTTACGTCAGTGATAGGTGTTGAGTTGGTGTAATCGTTCCAGTAGACAGGAGTACCTGCACCAGAAGCTGCACCAGCGACCTCAGTACCCCAAACTCCTGTTGAGAAGAATGTTGTAGCAAAGTTCTCTTCGCGGTGGATCATCAGGCGCATTGCCAGAGTTTCAGCACCAGCAGAACGGATGTTCAGCACTTCATCTTCGTTAGCAATAGTCTGCTCATCGAAGTCCATTCCAAGTCCGTATACATCAGCGAAGTAGCTGCTGTTGGAGATGGTCATGCCGATACGGTTAACCTCAGTACGTGGCGCAAGTTTCTTTACGTCACCAGTGCGGTTCATGTTGGCACGGTCATAGATGTAGTACTTGTCAGACTGACGAGCAACACCTACTGTTGGGAATACCTTGTCAGCGACAAAGTTGGTTTGTGATTGTGCATACGCCAGTGTCAAGTTAGACAGAGGGGTGTCGATATGCACCTGTGATGGAGTCAATAGTGGCATAATAGTTATTCCTTATTCTATGCTAACTTAAGCAGCAGCGTTGCCGCCTTGGATGAGTTCGATAGCAATGATCTGGCTAGTAACACCAGCTTCAGTTGCATAACCCATAACGATGTCGGTAGAAGCAGCGTCTACACACAGACCAGCGGCATCAGATGCGACAGCACCACCAGCGGTAACAGTACCACCAGCTTTTACCATAGTCTTACCTGTGACAACTACAGTTGCAGCGTTATCTTCCAGTGCGCCTACAAGACATACACCAAAGGCACTTTCACCGTTACCAGCCAGAACAGCTTCAGCAGCAGAGTCTAGTTTAACGAATTTGAATTGAGCAGCAGAAAGGTCTGCCCCTGCGATTACAGTACGGGTGTCCCGTGATTGCATAACAGCCATGTTTATTCCCCTTTATAGGATTTAGTGATTAGAGCCTTGCCTTCATCGGTCTTAGCTACAGCAGCATAAGCCAAAGCATGTTCGCTCTTTTTCATTTTGTTGGTGTCCATGTAGGACTTTACGAGTGCGTCAAGTTTGTCAGCGGCAGTCGAAAACTCACCGTCAGCATCAGATTTACCCAGTTCAGTCATGCTTTCGTCAAATACCTTGTCGGCAGCTTTGAGTGCTTGCATTACTGTTTCTTCAGCTTCAAACTTGCTAACCAATGCTTTGGCTACTTCAAGGTCGAAGTGTGGAAGTTCTGCTTCTGCTTTCTTAACCAAGATAGCGTCTGCTTTAGCAACTTCTGCTTCTTCCAGTGCCTTAAGAATAGGCGCAGGAATGTCAGCTTTGTTGATTTGTTCGTCACCGTAAGTCACAAACTCAGGCTCAACCATTTTCTCAATAGCGTCTGCCTTAACGATGTAACCAGCTTCTTCTAGGGCTTTGCTAAGGCGTTCAGCCTCTGCTTTAACTAGGTCTAGTTCCGCTTTAATGGTGTCTACCTCATCCAATGGGCCTTGGTATTCTTTTTTCATGTCCATGTTATACATTTTCATGGCTTCATCCTCGGACATACCTTTGTCCATATAAGGCTTCAGCTTTGCTTTCATGTCATCTGACATTTTTTCTACTTCGTTCTCCATAGTTTCTCCCTCGGAGTTGTCCCGCTTATATAGAGAGACCATTGCTTGTGCGTTAGCTGGACGATCAACCAAGGACAGTTCCTCTAACTCAAGCTGTTTAAGTAAATTAGGCATCATAAGATTCCTTGGTTGCACGACCACCTATTGAGAAGGCCGCAAGTTCACCAGATTTGACCCTAGCCCAAACGTCATCATTGTAGACTTTAAACGCTACAATCCAACCTTCTCGGTCACTCTGGATGCCAAGGGATTCACCAATCTCTTTAGTGATAGGCATTGAGTGGATAACCGCCCCAATCTGATCCCCTTTGTGCATTTCTTTACCGACACGTATATGTTCCATGAAGTTGTTCACGGCTTTAACAAGTGTGTCTGGTTCAATAATATCTCCTTGGCGATCAATAACAGGTTCGCCTTTTTCGGTAACGACTGATGCCCAACCATAAACGAGACGCTGTTCTTCGTCGGCTTTGAGTATCTGTCCTTCAATGTTTGTTTTTGTAAGTTCTGACACCGAGGTTCCTCCCTCCCACATTCTACAGGACCAGTATCCTGCCGTTGTTTTGTCCTTCTTTGTGTCGCACGAATGTCTTGAACGGAAGTTGGCCCTAGCTTTCGGGTCATCCCTCCGTATCTCCATGTTGGGGTCTCCGAAAGCCACACGCTTGATCTTTCCTCCGCTTTGTACGAACACTTCAAACTTCTTATTCCCGCCTTTAATACGACGAGGTTTGTTTAAGGTGACTTTCTCGCCTTGATACTCAGCCTTGGCGAAGTCTTCCTTCATAATCTCTTGGATAACTACTCTGAGAGCCTCTAAGCGGTCCTGTGAGGGGGCTTCTTCAGTTTCCTTGTCGTAGTATGCCATATAAGCCTCATGGCTATCACCGGGCATATAATGGGCCTGTCCTTGTGCATCAGGGTGAGCATGTGTGCTACCGTTCATGCCTAAGTCCATACTCCTCACTCTGGCTTCAGCCTCAGTGGAAAATACATCGTTAGCTAACTGGCCTTTGTTAATGTTCATTATACATTCCCTGTTGGGTCATTCTTGATAAGTACACCTTGAAAGGAAGCACCTACAGCATTGTTAATTGTGTTAGATACGGCCCTACACTCCATATCAGTCTTCTCTTCAAACCTCTGTGGGTACTCAAACTTAGCGATCAGTTGTGTACTCTGTAGGACGTTAATAAATCGACTACGAAACACATTGCTGCCAAAGTCTCTTGATACAAAGTTAGCAGTTACAAACTTGTTTGACTGAGACAAAGCAGCGGTAAAGTTAATGTCACCAAGATACAGGGTGTATCCAGCAGGGACAGTGTAGGCTGCTACGTGTGTTTGATTGCCTAGTCCTAAGTTAGCGTAAACTACAGAGCCATCTACATTCTGTACGTGTATTGTTCCAGCAGAAGTACCACCTGATCCAGCTAAGGTAACAAAGGCTCTGTTAACCCTAATCCAAGTGCCAGCTACAGCAACAGGGCTAGTACCATTCAGTTCTACCTCTACAGACTGTTCATTGTAGTTAGCGTCTAAGCCCTCAACCCTTACCTTATTAGCACCTGTGTTTCCATTAGCATCAGCAGCAGCATCACTAACTACATAAGCTGTAAAGGAAGCATCAGGCCAAGGGTAGTTACCACCTTGCGACCAGATAGTCTCTTCTGTCCCGTTTATATCAGTATTAAACCCGAACTTGAACAAGGTCTTGTAGCCAGTAGACTCACCCTTAGCTATAGCAAGTTCGTTATGCTCATAAAGGTGCCTAGTCCAAGTTGGCATTATACACTCCTACAGCGGAGTATGACGGCCCGTTGGATAGTGGTCGCTATACTTGTGGTAATGGTGCAGACAAAGGTATAATCTCTTCCATCTATTCCACCACCTATATAAATAATTGCGTTATTTCCCGACAAGGCTTGCTGTATGTTCTGTATACTGTCAACTATGGCACTACTACTAGCAGTAGTTAAATCTTGACCAGCAGCTAATACAGTCTCGGCAGTGTTAGCATTAGACCTTACAGACCAGACTACTGTACTAATGGTAAACCCAGAAACAATGTCAGACCAATCAATACTGTAGTCTAACAGTTCATCAGGGTCTTTGTTAGGCCAAACTAGGCTCATATCTTACGTTCCTCTTATGCAGCTAGGTTTTGAGTGGACTTTAGGGGCTTAACTTGTCTAGGACTACTAAACGTAGGTCTGACAGACCTGTTAGCAGGGAAACCAGCATGTTGTGACCTCTTTGTGTTATACAAGTGCTTAATGGCCTCAAAGTCGAAGTGTATGCCTGTAGCTGAAAGAGTCCCAACCGAAGCTGTTAAAGTGTAGCTATGGAAGAATACTGTGGCTGAAACACCAATATTACCAAGGCTTAGGGTTCCAGAAACACTAGGCAGGAGTGTTGCAGCAGCTACTCCAAGTCGCCCTACCGTTAGTATGCCTTCTATTCCAACAGGTAATACATTAGCATCACCTGTAACGACGAGAGATAAGTTCTCGCTTAACGTAGTCCCTACACCACTTGGAGCAGTGTTAGCATTAGCAGCAAAAGTTATGTTACCTAAGCCAAGGGTGGCAAGTCTACTTGTACATACAGCATTAGAGGTAGCTATAGTTGTAATACTTCCCAGACTTGTAGATATAAGTATACTGTCAGAAGGATATATAATCTCTGTGGGTTGAGCCTCTACACCAGAAAGGTTTAAAGCTAGTGTGACAACTTGAGAAGCTACAGGTATGGTATTAAAAGACCTAAGAGTGGGAGTACCTAAAGCTAAGGTAGCATCAAAACCACCTACAGGTTGGTCAGCAGCTATAGGACCAGCTAAGACACCAAGGGATACTGCAAAGTCAAAGTCTGTCTGTGTAGGTCCAGCAGTAGGTGAACGAGAGGCGTAAGGGTATATTACATCATTAGCAGGCTGATTGGGTTCCGCTATAATTTCTACCCTAGACGTACTCAAGTACCATTGAGGGTCAGGTAGTCCTACAGTACCAAGGTCAAAACCATCTACAAAAGCAACAACATTAGCTTGTAGGTCTGGTAAACTGTCTTGTAAGGCTACCTCAAAACCTAAGAGTTCTTCTGTAACAGGTATTGCAATAGAACTGTTAAAACCAAGGGTAATTCCTTGGGAATCACTATCAGGAATAATGTATTTGTAGTTACATATTCCCGCAAGGATAGTCTCGTCTGTTTTATCGTTACCAGACGCTGCTACAGATAGAGTACCAACATCAAAACCTTTATCTGTATCATATTTCTGTAGTAAATAGTGCTTGTTTTCTCCTACAAGAGAGTCAAGGAAAGAACCCGCTTGTCCATCAATAAGGCTGTCAAAGTATGTAACAGTGTCAGTCGTATCAAAAGTGTTTATTGTGCGTACTTGTCCAACAACAACATTAAATAGGCTGGGGTCAGAAGCAGGGAAAGTGAGGGTAGCTAAGAGAGGGTCATCAATAGTGCTGATAGTTGCCGCATTGTTAGTGATGGTCTCAGAGGGTAAGTGATTAAGGTTTACAGTAACAGGGTAGGAGTTACTAGCATCATAACCAAGAGAAGCATCATAGGTAGCTGGGTAGGTGTAGTCACCGTTAACCAAAGGAACCCATGAGGACTGAGACACTATAGGGTCAGAGGTTAACTCAGCGGTAAACTTAGTTTGTACAGATAGGGCTTTGTCACCAGCTACAGATTCATCCCAAATGGGACCACTTGTAGGAGCGTCCTTATCTGGGCCAGTCGTAAATATCTGAGGCCGCATACCCAAGATAAAAGAGTTTATCCAATCGTAAAATGGGTATTCGTTCCTGCGTACAACTCCAACACCGTCATTATTGGGGTCATAGAAGAAAACAGTTTCAGGCTTTCTTACGGCTTGATCAGATATAGTGGCGTCAGTAGATAGGGAGATAACCCCTAAAGTTACAGAAGATTGAACTCCTGTTACACCTGCTAATACCACTTCTCTGACAACACCAGAACCACCCAGTGTGGCGGCTGATATGGGAGCAAAACCTAACATTAGTAGTTATCAAACCCCGTTGGTGCTGAGTATGTTGGGTTTCCACCAGCGCCAGTTTGAATTTGCAAACCTATAGAGCCAGCAACATTGTTGTAACCTACAAAGAACCGCACAGCGCCAGTGATGTCAGACATAGGCATACCCGCCCCAGTTACAGGATTGCCAGTAAAGAGGCTCCAATTGTTGTTTATGCCAAACCAAGCCTTTTTTGCAGTCGTGTCGAAGGCATACATCAGTATGTCAGCGGTGGTAACGCTGTTGCCAGTCGTGCAAACACCTGAAGTCCATTTTGAACTGGTAGAAAAGCCTGACTCATTGTCATATGGTCCGTTGTGTCCAACTTCGCCGTTCTGCTTAAACCAAACAGCCACATTGCCTCCGGGACTTGTAGAGTATCCAGTATCGTTGTTAGCGCCCCTTACAGCGTCAATAAAACCAGTGAACAAGCCACCGTTTGTAAGAGTGTGAGCCTGAGTGTATTTGGCCTCAAAGTAGTATTTGCCCGTATTCAAAACATCCCCGACTAGGAAGCCACTCGTAGAAATAAACCCACCGTTTGTGGTGGCTGAAAACAGCCCAGTTGAGGAAGATGAAAGTGTGTCTCCATTTCGGGACAGCGAAGATACTGTAAAGTTAGCTGAGAATTGCAGTGTTACGGTGGTGACGCCAACTACTGTCGCAACTCCGTCAGATGCCTGCGCCCTAAAGCTAACGTCACCCGCATGAGATGCCGTGCCACTAGGGGTCAGCGTGTAAGTTCCGTTTTGGTTTACGTTAACTGCTGTTAGCTGTGGAGGTAACGCACTTGGGCCATACACATTTGAACCAGAGAAAGCGTCCCATGCGTATTGCACAGGATAACCCATATCGTCTACTGCTACAGTAACTATGTCGGAGGTGGTAGAGCCATCACTTGCCAACAACAGTGTAGCTGGTGGTGCGGTTGTATACCTAGGTGCAACTTGACTACCCGTAGCCACTTTGTCCCATTCAGCACCATCATATATGTATAACGACTTGGTATCCTGCACCCAAGCTAAGTCTGTTTCACTAGGAGACGCAGGAAGACCTGCAAAGTTCCCAACACTTGTAATACCGCCAGAGGGGGAAGCAGGAACCCAAGAACTTGTGCCTGAGTCCCAAGCTAAGTTTTGACCACCAGCGGGTGCGGTAGAGGACACATTATCTAAGTCAGCTAAGACTTGAACAACGTCTTCTGCAAGCATGGTAAGGAAGCATACCGCACCAGAACCTAAGTTGATAGCTGAGTTGTCACTTTCAGAGGAAGAACTAGGAGACCTAGCCATAGTGTAGGTTCCACCAGCTAGTCCTATAGTGCCAGTCCCTACCTCGTAGTTAGTTCCACTTTCAAGAGTGTACCTTACAACGTCAGAATCAACAACAGAGGCATCAGCAAGGCTCTGAAAGCCATCAACAACAGAACCAAAGGTTACTGTACCTGTACCTGTAGTGGTCAGATTAAGTTTAACTCTGTTGACGAACTTTACCATTCTTAGGTATCCTCAGATTAGGCTAGGCGTAGAATACTTGTGGAAGCACCCGGAGCAGGGAACTGAATAGTAAAGTCACCAGCGGTAGCACTAACTGTACCACCAAAGTCAAACACTGCGATAACATTAGCTGCACTATCAGCATTTGGGTTATAAAGAATACAACCATCAGCCTGAACAGTCACGCTTGCAAATACTGCATCATCAAAGTCCATAACGGCAGTTGTACCATCCATCTGAGGGTATCCAGTGGCAATAGCTGCTTGTGCGCCTGTGGACACGGTGTCAAAAGTGCTAGTATAGCCAGTACCAGAGGCTTGATCTGACCCTAACTCAGTGTATGCTACTGTTGTGGCATTATAAGTACCAGTTGGATTTTCTTTAATCAGTGCTACACGAAAGGTATCATTATCAAAGTCGTGATTACCTTTAAGCAACTCTAGTTTAAAAGCATTGCTTAATGCTGTTGTAATAGCCATTATGTATTTTCCTTGTTGTCTTCTACCTCATTGGGCAGGTCAGTTTCTGTTGTGACCTCTGTAATAGGGTCATAGTTCAGTTCAGCTATATCCATAAGGTCTTGTATAACCTCTGGGTGATCACTGACGTTAATGTCTGCACCGTTAAGGTTACGAAGAAATGCTGCAATCTCACGTAGATCGTGTGGGGCAACATCACCAGCCTTGATACAGGGCATGAGGTCGTAGTTAAGTCCGTTAAGCTGCCATAAGCGTTCCACTAGCTGCTTGTTAAGAACATCTACGATAGCCTGTATGTAGCTTTCTAATGCACGTAGAAACAGATCAGTCTTAGACTTGGAGAGTGCATATGATCCATTGTTACCCCCACCGAGCATAAGAAACTCAGAAAGTACAGAACGGGCAATGTCATGTTGGTAACGCCTAACAATGGGGTCAATATCTACATTACGATTGCCATTACTACTCATTAGTTCAATGTCTACAAGTCTAATGTTTGTAGGAGAACCATCCTTATCAGGGTAAGTATCACTAGGTGTTATAATATAACCTTGTTCATTAAACTTAACGTCACGAAGGATTTGTTGTAGGTTGCCTACGAAGCCACTCTGGGCCGCACTTGCGTCTGACGACAAATACTCAGAGGGAATACGAGCAATAGGAATACCAGCTAGTTCACGCTCAACAGCTATAGCCTCTATGCTCTGTAAGTTATTTAGATAGACATACGAGGAATAAGCATTGCGGAGGATAGAGCGGCCACTAGGATCACCATTAAGAACAGTAGTACGATAGTAAAGGCTCTTAGTAGTGGGAATATAATGCTTTCCTGATCCATAACCTACGTCCTGATAGATGCCTAAGACATCACCGCTTTTATCTTCTACATCAAACCTAGAGACTGTCCAAGGCGCACGACAAGCAATCTTACGTACACCCAAGCGTCCATCAGTGTACTTACTGTTTTTCTTAGGCGATCTCTGAGTAGGGCCAACTCTCCGCTTATAAACAACTTCAAACCACGCAAAACCATACGACAACGACGATAAAGATTCTGCAATGTGATCGTCAAGACTGTGATCCATATCATCAAAGATACTTTCCACAAAGTCAGCTTCACGTTTAGCTTCCTCAGTATCATTGGCGGGTTCCACTTTAAGTTTGACATCTCTAAGTACTTGTTCAGCAGCATACATAACCGCACCAATAGTACTGTCATTATCCCGCATCTCCCGATACTTGCGAATAGCGTTCTTACCGCGTAGTTCAGGGATAAACTCATCTGCACGTATCTGTCCAGTACGAGTGTTATCACCAGCTACACCAAGAATACTCTTAGCTGCACCTTCCGATAGTTTCTTTGTAGCCATATTAAATTAGCCCTTTGGCACTAGAGTATGCTAGTTTAAGTTGTGGCTTTGCGTAACCATTAAGACTTAGATCAGTGATAGCCCAAACTAGGGCGTCTAACCTGTCAGGAGACCCAATAGAACCTAAAGGCTCCCATTGTACCATCTGATCCTCTAAGTCGTTCAATCCTCTTACATGCTTAACTCTGTTTTGTTCATATAATGCTGAAACTGGTTCTGCCCTAGCCATCTTGCCCCTTGAGGCATGTACTAACCTTACTGGCAGTGTTTCATCTTCTGTATGCAGTGTATGGCGTACCATATCACCACCTTGGTTTCTCTCAGCTACAATCCTGTCAGCTAAATGTTTATGATATAACTCGACGGCTTTAGATGCCCATTGTTGAGGTGTATAACGACCAGTATGATCCTCTAGCACATAAGCAATGCCATTAACGTCTATTCCAGCTACGACAATACCTGTCATGTCACTTTCAGCGTTAGAGGTAATGGCTGGGTCAATGGCGACAACAATTCGGTTAAGTGTTGGTACATCATCACTAAGCACCTCACACTTGGCTAGTAACGCTCTGTTCCACAATGCCCCAGATGCCTCATCAAGTACTTCAGCATATAATTCCTGTCTACCTAGTCTAGTTCCCTCGTAAGTCTTACGTACAGCATCAAGGAAGGTATCAGCTAGGTTAGCACTGTTATCGTATGTGCTACCTGTGGTGACATGTGTCTTTTCATCATCTAAGATGGTTCTCAGTAACTTAGTAGTCTTAGGTGTAGTAGTTATAAACGATACTGGGTGTCTACCTAATCGTAGTCCAAACTGTGCCATATCCCAAGTCTCTTGAGCATTTCTCCATGCACACAGTTCATCTGCCCACATAGAGTACGCTTGAGGCCCACGAAGTCTCTCAGGGTCTTCTGCACTAAAGAATACAGCCTTAGAGCCATTAGCCCAAGTCATCGTATTGTTAGTAGGAGACCAAGTAGGGAAGCCTAACTCTTTTCCTCTGTATGTCTTATCGCCCTTGTGACAGACATTCATTAGTCCAGAGTCACCTTCAACCATAACTCTGCGTACATCACCCTTAGTAGGTGCGACACAGTGTACGATCCTATCGTTCTTCATAATTCTGTGGCGAACCCACTCGGCCCCGGCCCTTGTCTTACCCCAGCCACGACCAGCTAAGGCAACCCATACATTCCATTTACCATCAGGTTCTAACTGATCAGGTCTAGCCCAGAACTTCCAGTCGTATTTAAGTTCTTCAGCTTGTTCTGGTGAGAGACACGACAAAACTTCAGCAACCTCTTCAGAGGGTAGCTTTCTTAAGTCTTCAGCCGTTATCCTGTTCATCTGTTGATTTTCCTAGTTGGTTCATAATTGCCTCTACAGCGGACCGGTCTTCTTCCTCTTCACTGCCTACTTCACGTTCTTCGACAGTGTTAGCGGGAGACCAACCACCCTTACTCTTAAGATAGAACTCAGCAGCCTTAAAATCACCAGCCAGAGCCTGTTGTACAACGACATCACCTATAGCCCTGTTGGTATCAAACTTGACTTCAGCTATGTCAGCACCATACAACTTATAAAAAGTGGCTGTACTACTTGGAGCATGAGCATACTTCTGTATAGATGCAATGATCACCTTTACGGGAACACCACTAATGATGCCCTGTCGGACTTGCTTACCTATAATGGCGCTATATGGAAGTTTCTCAGCCAACGTAACACATCCTTCGGTTCCGTACATATCTCTAACAGTAGAATAGAACTACAACAACACAGATAACAATTCCCTCAAGTAGCATCGGCATGACCTCATCCTGTAGTTTACTATGCAGTGTTCGTTATGGTTGCTGGGGGGGATACGTTATCTTACAACAATATAGTTTATTCCTAGTATTGTCATAGACTAAAGTATAACACATGTAATCAGGTAGTCTCTAACAATATGTTATATACTATAATGTTATAACTATATAGTCAGTTTCATATTGATGTTCTTAAGTGAGAGCCTTGTGATTACATCTGCTATACCTTAGTAGAGATGTTGTATACTTCTATATAGCACCTTTTTTTCTGTTGTTGCAACCACTAGATAGTAACTTTTTGTTATATCCTTGATTTTGTTGTATTCTTTTATTTACTTTTATTTATAACTGTTGCATAAATGTCACACTTTGTCTCATTAGTCTCGCTCTGGTTGTACCATTTTATTTTTTTTGTTTTGCAGATGTAGGTGTATAACACCCCGGCATAATGAATCTGCTCAAAAGTATGGGGGCCCCATCCGAAAGTATAGGTTGACAATCTCTTCCGGGTTACCGAATCATATACTTTGGGATACCCTGCCGTGATAAATATGTCACACTTGACAACACAAATGAAATACAAGGAAACGAATCACTTGACAACATTTTTATTGCACTCGGCGCGCGAATCGGCTTGACCTATACGAATCATTTAATGACGGGCAACACCAATGCGAATCAGTATCTAGTCACACGGAATCCCATGTAAACCCATGATATAGATACACACATAGAATTGACATAGACCCCGATTCTAGCCCCGTACAACAACACAAAACAAAAAAGGCCACTACCATATGGTAGAGACCAGAGTCGGCGCTCTATGGCGCTGGTTTTAGGTATACTCTATGAAATCGCCCATGGATTCGTTTGCATTCCATGCGTTCAAGTAATCACGATACCTTGCCGAGTCTCTTTCCAGTATCTCGACGTACTCGCCTTGTTCGTTTACATACCTAGGACGGAATCCGCGCAGGCGATATGAATCAGACTCGCCACACTGTGCAGCCGTTCTTTCCACTAGCTGTGCGTATGTTTGGGTGTGATATGAAAGCATTATTGAATCCCTCCTGTATAGTACACATAAGCGGCAAAAGAGAATATTAGAGCAATGTTTGCCGCCACAAGTAACAATGTTATCAACGCGTCGATTATAGCCTTGGTTGCCGTTTTCATGCTGTAACTCCTGTGTATTTCTTGGCACTTGTTCCGTGTGCTTTTATGACAATTGATTTTGCTTTTATGGCATTGCCTGAGCATAATTTACACTTGTCACATGTTGTCTTTTGACCAGCCTCATGTGACGCGGGACAGATCACTTCCCTCCCCTTCACAATGTCTTTTAAGTTGTTAGTGACTCGGAATGTACGTTCCCCCCTTGCCCACATTCCCCGCGCTTGTGTTAACGTATCTGCACTAGACATAAGATTGGCTGGCATGGGATTCCGTTCGGCGTGGGTGTAGCCAGTACGTCCAGCGGATTCTTGCAAAAGGCTTTCCCATACATAGGACGGTACAGCACTAGGGTCACCAAACGCACCAAGTCTAACAAGCTGGTCACGTCCTAGGTCAACAAGATTCGCGTGTCCTAAGCGTTCTTCATATGACCCACGCATGTAAGCGTTATGCTTAGACGTGGGTGCATACATCAAAAGCACATAACACGTTCTATCAGTCGCTTGTCCTTTTGCGTTGTTGTTGGGCGTTCCGCGATGTACGCAATCACCACAGTAAGACTTGTCACCACCAGATCGGGACATGGCAAGCGGTGAAACATCTTTTCCGATATTGTCAGCATGTAGTCCGTCTGCTTGAATAAATGTTTGTGCCATTCCACCCGTTTTACCGTTCTTAGAACCCTGTTGAAACCATACTACAATCGGAGTCCCGTCGATTAAACTTGGACCCCTATAAATGGTGTAAGTCTTTCCTACGCTTGCCATGTCCCGACTCCTTATACCGTATTGATATTTATTGCGACAACATCGTGCCCGTTTTTACGCATAAACTTAACACAAAACTGGGCGTTCTCTAACGTCATAGGCTTAAATTCAGCGCATGGTACGAATGCCAAATCTGAACCTGTAGGACGTTTGGCGATGCCGTAATTCACTTGATACATGGTAGACTCCATTAGTTGATTAAAAGTGTAGTAAAATGAGGGCGAAACTTGCCGCCCCCTAATTACTAGACTCTAGCCCATACGTTCGCGGTTTATATAGTAATGGCGCGATAGTTTGCCGCCAGATGTTACAGTCGTATAGGTATTGTTTCGCGTTACATCTGCATCGGCACCATCCATAATTTTGCAAGAGTAGGTAGCCGCCTCAACAGCCTTTTTGTGCGATGTGAAGTATTCCTTAAACTGATCCTCAAAGCGCCCTGTTTCTTTCGTCCAGCGAGAATATGAAGAAACCCAAACATAAGCCATATTATAAAATCCTAAATTGTGGGGCCGTTGCGACCCGTTTCGTTGTTGGTGCCCCATTCTTAGGATGATTCGCAAAAGGAGTCCAGCCCATAAAACAACAAAAGCAAAATATCCGTTTCTTTTGCGTATATATGTGTACGTACAAAAACACCGCTCAAAAGAGGCTAAATCGCGTTAGAATGCGGAGTCGGGATTTTATGGGTTGTTGTGAGCAAACACCATGAATCGCTTGTATGGCGCTAAAATCAGGCTCTACGTTGAAATTCATCTGATGAAACAAATGTTTCCTAGAGCCGATCTGGGCCTGTTTACTGATAGTGAACAAATGTTTACTAGAGCCGATCTGCACCTGTTTCCTGATAGTGAACAAATGTTTCCTCGGCCGGGAAAAGAACAGAACAGGAACAAACCATGAACATAGAACAGAACGGGAACAAAAGGGGAACAAACCATGAACGGGGAACAAAACGTGAACAAACCATGAACAAAGATTTTTGTTGACATTACCTCTAGAATCATGTTGATTCGTTTTAGGCGATAGCCGAACGGGGTGATTCTGTGAGAATCGTTCGCAAAAGGTGGAATCGACGGCAGGACTCAATGTGTGACATTTTTATCACACTTGACAGGGTTTCTGTGATTCGGTGTCGAATGCGCTCTTGACTATACTTATAACACCGATTCGTATCATAATTGCACTTGACTATACTTATGCTAGTGATTCGTATCATAGTATCACTTGACTATACTTATGAGACCCGAATCAATACTTATGCGCTCTTGACATACTTTCGATAATCAAAAGATACCGAATCATATACTTTTGATACCTTGACATACTTATGCTAGTGATTCGTATCATAATTGCACTTGACTATACTTTCGATAATCAAAAGAGATAGAATCATATACTTAATTGACCTTGACATACTAATGAGACCCGAATCAATACTTTTGATAGCTTGACATACTTTCGATAATCAAAAGATACCGAATCATATACTAAAGTATAGTTACCCCGGCTAAAGACCCCCCCAGTGGAAATAAGGAACCCCCCCCAGTGGAAATAAGGAACCCCTCCCGTGGAAATAAGGAACCCCCCACCGTGGAAATTTGTGCTTGACCCCTACGGTGGAAATATGTATAAACAGAATCAGCAGAGACAAGGAGAATAAAATGTTAGTAGATGTATACTTTAATTTGCACCGCAAGTGTTTCTCAGTACGTAGTGTAAAGACCCGCTTAGTGATTGCCCATCGTGATGAGGTACTCTTAGAAGACGTTACCTTTAAGGTGTCCGAGGCTGGCCGTCAGCGGGTGCTGAGAGAAAAGAAAAAGAATGTACATGCTGTTATGCGAGGAACATGGGTGGACATGAATGGCGGTCAAGAGATCGTGATGCAGAGTGGCCGCGACATTATGTATAACCCGTATAAGGCACCTACATTTGAGTTCGCAGGGTTTCGCCCTAATGAGATTAAGCCCCTGAAGACTGCAAGGGCTGCGTTTGTATCAACAACACAAAAAACGAGAAAGTGCTTGTGTCCCAATCAATAATGTGAGACAAGAGAATCAGACCAGAGGGAGAGAACATATGACTGACCAAGATATTTGTGATTACTACGATGAAAACCCAGACTTGACAATTCGCCAGTTAGCGAGTTATGTAGGTCTTAGTGAGAATCAGTTAAAAGACATCTTAATGGGAGATAACGAATGACTAGCATACAAGAAAAGATAGAGAATGCACTTGAGGACTTTTGTGGTTGTCCTGAGTGCGCCATATATAGAAACCATATGCAAGCTGTTGTACGAGCAGAGGCTGCGCTGGAATCAGTTGAGGCCGCACTTAACCACTTGCATGAGACAGGCGATTATACTGACGAGGCGTTAGACAAATCATTTAGGGTGCTGCTTGACGGTAAAATCAAGTTGGTATGGTGGATAAAAGAAAACAAGGATGGATTGGGGGTTTACCCATGAGCGAAGACTTAGAGCGCGAACTGCGTATGATGGGCGTTTTGGATCACAAGACCCCAGCTTTTACAGACCTTGACTTTGTTAAAGAGGACAATGTGATGTGGGTGCGGGATGATGTTGTGTTTGACAGTAACGGTGAGCCTAACTTTTAGGGTTGACAGTCAGAGCGAATCAGTCCATAAAGACAATACAAACAGAGGGAAGGGAACATCAGATGCAGATCAAAGAGATTTACTATGAGGTCCACGTCAACCGAGGCAAATGGGACGCTAAGAAGTCCCTGTCACATGACAAGAAATTAGCCCAGCGTATGGCGGCAGATGCTCAAGACAGTGGTTATGAGACCACAATCATTTTGGTCAAGACGTTTGAAGAGAAAGTGGAGATAGACTAATGGAAACCAACAACAACAAAATCGTTATCAGCCTCTATGACTTCACAGGCGAGGCCCTCAAGCCTTGGGCAGAGGCAGGGTATAAGTGCTATGCGTATGACATTCAGCATGATCTTGATCCCTATGGTAAAAAAGTAGAGATGTTTGAGGGGGGCGGCAGAATACACTATCTACATGCTGACCTACATGACTTTGATACACACCTTCAAATCTTTAGAGCCTTTAATGATCTTAATGTAGTATTTGGCATGGCCTTCCCAGTATGTACTGACATGGCCGTGTCTGGTGCGGCTCACTTCGCTAAGAAGGCAGAGGCTAACCCCCTGTTTCAAGAGCAAGCTGCACTACACGCTATTGATTGTGCTGACCTGTTTGACGATCTGGGTTGCCCATACTTTGTAGAGAACCCTGTATCTGTGTTGTCCACCATATGGCGCAAGCCTAACCATTCTTTTCATCCGTATGAGTATGGTGGCTATATCCCCTATGGCGAAGAAAAGCACCCTAAGTGGCCTGAGTATATCGCCCCGTCAGATGCCTACCCTAAGAAAACCTGCCTATGGACAGGCAATGGCTTTAACATGCCTGCAAAGTGCTCTGTAGAGCCTCACAAGGGGTACTCTAAGCAGCACCTTAAGCTGGGTGGCAAGTCTATGAAGACCAAGAACATTCGATCTGCCACGCCACGCGGATTTGCCAAGGCTGTCATGCAAGCTAACGCTTGACAGTCCGAGAGAATCAGTCCACAAGGATAATACGAACTAACCCGATAACCCCTACAGGAGAATATAATATGGCACTTCCAATGAACATGGTAGCAAACGTATTAGGCGAAAATCAGAACAACTTCGTTACAGTCAAGTTCCTCACCAAAGACGATGAGGTGCGGGTGTATAATGGCCGCATGAATGTAGTTAAGGGCCTCAAGGGAAATGAGCGGGGCCAGATCGTAGCAACCGCTCTCAAGGCCAATGGCTACGTTACCCTCAAAACGTCCGAGGGATACAAGTGCTTTAAACTAGATCGTGTGCTGGCCTTTAAAGCTGATGGTCGCCACGTCTTTACAATGGGAGAAGAGATCGTATGATTATGCAAAGAGTTAGCCCTGTAACGGGGCATACTAATCAGTGGGACTTAGACATAACAGTCGAGCAGTTGGATGATTGGGACAATGGTACGCCCATACAAGATGCTATGCCCCATCTTAGTGCCAATGAACGCGAGTTTCTAATCACAGGATTTACCCCTGATGACTGGGACCGCATGTGTAGAGGAGTAATGGAATGATGATTATACGTGGGCCTCAAAAGCCTTTGAGCAAACGCACTGACAAGGTGTATAAGATCAACCCCGTGGCGAGGGAATTAAAAGACCCTAAGTTTCGCAGCCAAGTGATACCTGACAAGAAAAAGAATGTTAACACCCGTAAGGAAAAGAACGGGGGAAAGGACTTCTATGCTAACCATTTTGTGCCTATCTGCGGCGATATTCTACGAGGCCAGAAACCAGCCAGTTGACGGACAGTTGGCTGTGGCGGAGGTAATCTTAAACAGGGTACAGAGTGACCGCTACCCTGATGATGCCTGCGAGGTAATTAACCAGTTCAAACAGTTCTCGTACACCCATGATGGAAAGTCAGATGACTTCCTCAAGGAAGCAGAGCAAGAGGCTGTCATAAGAGCCATTCTGGTGGCCTCTGAGGTGCTTAATGGGTATGGGTTAGGCATCACCTCGACTCACTACCACACAACGGCTGTCAGCCCTTACTGGAATAAGTTCTATGATTATGATGGCAAGCTGGGCGATCATATGTTTTACACAATGGTAGAGGATTACTAATGGGAAGTGTTGAGCAAGAGATAGAATATTGGGCTGTTCAGAAGGCCACCTTAAAGATCAGGAACAACAGCCTGCAAGATCAGATAGATCAGATAGAACATGACCAGAAGGTGGCTAAAGATGCTCTGAAAGAGTTACGTAAGGGCAGAGAATTGAACAAGAACAAGATGATCATTTGTGAGATACACATAGATCAATTAGGAGGTTAACATGATAGACAGAGAAACGTGGATGGAAACCCTAGACAAGTGCAAAGAGGATTACCATGTCATCAAGCGTGAGGCTGATCTGTGGGAGAGAGAGGCCAAGCGTCTACTAGAAGAGAACCATAAGCTGAAGGCACAGTTGCGGTTGTGGAAAGGTACAGGACTATGAACAATTACCTATACACAGCCATAGGTCTTGTCGTATTCTATATAGGGCTAAAGATGTTCTCAGGTGGAATGAAGAGTATGGGTAACATTGATCACTTGCAATGGTTTATCGCTAACCCTATCTATATGTTCTTTGGTGGTATCATCATGACCTTGGCATGGCAGAGTAGTAGCCTCAGTACCACAGCTATCATTGCTTTAGTTGCATCAGGTGCAGTACCCCTACCAGCGGCAATAGCCTGTGTCTTAGGGGCCAACATAGGGACTACAGGGACTATCTGGCTGGCAGGACTGCTAGTGTCTGACGGTATGCCAAGGGGTGACACGTTACGTATTGCCTTGGTGCATACTGGTGTTAATCTTTTGATGGCGATAAGTCTGTTGCCATTCGTACATCACATAGCAAAGTATGTAGGGAGGCTTGGATGATGAGATATATATGGTTGGTTTGGCAGAAACGTGAGTTGGAAGACCGTACCTTAGAGACGAATTTGCAAGGTTGTTACAATACAGAGGCACGTGCAATTAAGGTAGTTTCGAACTTAAATAGGATATATGATAGGAGTCAAAATTGGGTAGAGTCTTGGGAGTTATCAGATGATTAAGGTAACACACATAGATCACATGGGCAGTGACCTGTCTGTCGTAAATGCAGCTAGGGTGTCCTTTGGTAAGAAGAGTGACTGGTTACACCCCGCCAATGGAAAATGGTCAGGCTTAAGGGAGGGTGACACCAAGCTAATCAAGTATCTGGCAGAGCATAAGCACATGTCACCCTTTGGTCATGCCTTTGCTAGTTTTCATATCAAGGCACCTATCTTTGTAGCTAGGCAGTTGGTCAAGCATAAGTTTCTACGGTGGAATGAGATTAGTCGTAGGTATGTAGACAGTGAGCCTGAGTTCTATGTGCCTGATCAGTGGCGTGAACGTAGTGCTGATAAAAAACAAGGGTCATCTGACACAGTTGTAGAGTTTCTTCGTATGCAAGGGTTTGGAGAACAATCAGTACACGATGGGTCTTTTAAACATCAGATGCATAGCCTTGATTTATATCGTGACATGGTGACAGCAGGAGTATGCCCAGAGCAAGCACGTATGGTGTTGCCACAAAGCACCATGACTGAATGGTATTGGTCTGGGTCACTAGATGCCTTTGCTGATATGTGTAGGCTACGATGTAAAGAGGACACACAGGTAGAGACACAAGAGGTAGCATGGGCTATAAGTTTAAAGATGGAAGACCTGTTTCCTGTATCATGGGTGGCACTTAGAGATGAGTGATGACGTAAACAAACCAATAAAAATACTAGAGATAGACGAGCA